>Ga0116231_10004745_pt1 | contig 27320 bp, 12 predicted proteins | sample S1TSphgellanicum_2_FD_89695 | JGI IMG/M metagenome (GOLD analysis project Ga0116231, IMG submission 89695) | Host-associated microbial communities from peat moss isolated from Minnesota, USA - S1T2_Fd - Sphagnum magellanicum MG | ecosystem: Host-associated > Plants > Peat moss > Unclassified... | reverse complement strand
GGGCTCCCAACTCGACCCTCTACCCCTTTCTAGAGTTGGAAGCCGGGAGCGTGCTACCAAGTTTAACTTTCCGCAACTTGACTTTGTGAAACCCTCAAGTGGGTTTCACCCCGTGACTTGGGAACGCGTCAGGCAACCTTGGACTCACTTGACTCACCATGGCCCAGACTCGGGGGAAGCCACCACCTTCCCCCATATAGTATTCTCTGTAGCTCTCCGCTGCACTTACATCGAAATGGTTATTTTTCCCGGGACTCCCAAAGTGGAGTCTCGAAATTGTCCCGGTTTGGATTCCCGGGACTTTGGGCGTTCATAACTTCTCGCCCCAAGCTCGAATTGGGACAAGGTCTCAACCAAAGTTGTAGCTCTCCTTAAGAGCTTTCCAACGGTGTGTCACACTTCACCTGCACACACCGGGATCGGGTCGATTCCTAACTTTTAATGGTCGGGAGTCAAACTGGCAGTTTGATTCCCGGCCCTTCTTTTGCCCATAACTTGTGCTGCATATGTCCAAATGGCTCATGTGAGGCCATTTTGGACATCTACACTTCAAGAAATTTCCAACGGTATAAAAAACGCCTCAATGCAAGGTGTTTTGACCCTACAATCGCACTCTGAGTTTTCAGGAGTCCCAGAGGACTCCCAAATCCCATTTTTAGGAAGGTGAGTGGCGACCTCACACTTCCCTCAAAGTGGGGTTGCGACAACCCCTTTCACAAATTTTGATTATTATAATAAAATCACACACAAACATTGCGCAATTGTGCAAATTAGATCAAAAAATGCACCATGTCTAATAATGTCTCAACATTAGTCAACAAACACAAGTTACATTTGATAAAAATTATTATGGGTGCATTTAATGTCATCTTCATAAAAAGAGTGTGATATTCACACAACAAATGTTTGACAAAATTAAACATGGATATCCACCTAATTTTGACATTTCACAATATTTTGTTGCCTTTTGTTTCCATGATTTTTACTAATTTGGCAAATTCGAGGTGTTTTTTGGGGCTATGGTTGAAATAAACATAGATACACTTTCAATGCGAAAAATCAAATGTAGGTTTGAGAAGGTTTATATTGTCAAGTTTGTTCAATAAACCATACAATGTACACCAATGACAAAAAACATATTGACATCAAATCTAAGGCTTTGGAAGGTGCTAACGCCATTGGCACCAAAATAAAGTAACCTTCAAGCAAACTCCTCTTCCTTCAAACCCCCTTGTGTCAACAAAAAACTCATGATCAACAAAGTTAAACAATTAGCCCCAAATCTAAAAAACATTTGTTGAACATTTAGTAAGGGTATCCAACACTAATCTAAGAGAACATAACCATACATATTTGCCCAACTTCCATTATCCATGGATGTGACCTCAGCACAAGTAAAACATACAAACTTGGCATTTTGGATCACAACACTAATCATTTTTCTCACTTCATGGTCTACGTATTCTACTATTTCCCGACTAGCTTCATTAGACCAATGTTTTTTGGGGACATATCGAAGTTTTAAAAACTTGATCAAAGGCTAAAAATCTTAATAAGTTTTCATTGGCTTACCTTTATTTAAGAGGATGAAAATAGTGGCAAATTGAACAAGTTTTTCCTTGTCATCCATTGCTTAACCAAAATTAAACTATTGGAAAATAATTGTTGTTGACAGTTGAACATAAACAATTTCATTTTTTAGATGCTTGCATTTTGGATCCATAAACCACTTACCATCAGGAGCTTTTTTCTTACTCACATGTTTATCAATGGAATCCCATTTGGCCACCAAAACCTTGTCTTTCTTTTCAATTTGATAACAAATATGACATTTGATAGAAGTAACCAACCTACCTTTATTGAAAATGGGTTCTACCCATGGCATTTTTAAAGCCTAGACATCTTGAAACTTACAAGTTTAATAAGTATCAAAAGCCTTTTTTCATCTTTTATGATTAAAAACATGCACATCTTCAACAATAATAGAGTTCAAGTTTTCAAAATATTCAAACATTTCAAAAGAATTTTGAGGTGGAACAATTGTCAATTTAGAGTTCTATTGTTGGTTTTTTTGTTCACCCATGTAACTAAATTTAAGTGCATAATAAGAAACAAATTGATCAAGTGCAAGGGCTTCTTCTAGGATTCAACCACCAAAAAAACATTTTAACTTGAAATTATTGGGAACTTGTAATCATGGAGGCATGACTAAAACCAGAAATGCAAACTAATTCAAATTTCAAATAGCAAAATCAATTCAAAATTGAAAATTCAAGAGGTTTACCAAAAACATTTTACATTGTTGTGTATAAGAAGAAATTCAAGTGCATTTCAAACAAAAAAAACTTCTATTGTGTGCCCATCACATAAGAAATTCAAACTAAAAAATTGAGAAGTTAAACCCTCAAAATTTAAATTCATTAAATTACTCAATACTAAACAAATATTGCACATGTTTATAGACTTTGTGTCTTTAGAGTTTGTAGCTTTAATTTTCAATGTGGAATGAGCATACAAGAAATCCAAGCTTTTCAATCCCACGTACTAAGAGTACCTGGCCAATGCCTACTAAGAGCTTGAAAGGCTTATAGGTTTTGATTTTAAACTAATAGTTTAGGAGTCATGATGAATTTGACAATCCACAAAACACACAGAAAACAATTATGAGATTCCTAAGCACATAGTGCATGGTGCACACAATCCATTTATATATATATATATCAATGAAAAAACTTACCATTCATTGGTTCAGTAAAAGATCATAAGTGATCATCAAATTAGAATTAGTAGTTCTACATGCACAAACGATGAAAAATGGACATCAACTCTCAATTGATGCCTACAAAGGTCGAATTTAGGTTTCGATAACTCTACATGCGAATTGTGATTTCCCCTCAACTGCAGGGATGTGAAAAACCCTATCTCAATTTTTTACATGAGAATTTTAATTCTCTAGCTTTGAAGCTTTTTTTATTGGAATTTTGTGATTTTTTCTATAAAAAAAATTAAAACCCTTTCTGATTCACCAGCCAAATATTTTTGTCAAAAAAAGAATTTTCGCTTGAAAAAACACTGGGTAGCAGAGTCAAATTTTAGGTAGCCATTTGGTGATTTTTAGCCACAAACGAAAATGCTGCTCCCTTCCCTCCCTGCCCTTCTGTACTTTAATATCAATCAGAACCAAACCTCCTGTAAATGACAAGGACAAATGGTCTGAATAAATATCTGCGTATGAAATGGTTTTTCCCAATGCAAAATGTTAGAAGGGAATCTCGCTGTTATAAGAGTGCCGCACATCAAAGAAAAATGTCCATTGAGTAGGGGACGATTGCTCCAGGCAAGGGTCCTGAAATCCCAAGAAAAAGAAAAGCATGGTTGGCATCTCATTGTTTTTCTTAGGAATTCATTTATGTAGCCTAAGTGGTGATCATCCATATAAGGCTTAGAAAATCATCCCTAGAATATTTAGCCAAATGTGGCTATAAACCAGTCATGGACTACAAATCTTTAATTAACCTCGGGTATTCAAATATACAAATCTGGTATTCGAGGGCACCTATTGTTGATTCTATTACTGAGTGACTGGGTGCACTCAAATTTTGCTATGAAGGAGCCACTTTGATTGGGCCATCATCAATATTTTTGAAATTTTGGGCAGACCCCATTAGAAGCGCCTCTGCGACCCCCACTCCTCAAAATAGCAGCATAGTGGCTTACATGTAGCACAATTTTTACTTTATATATATGTACAGATATATACATATGACATCAACCTTGGTATGGGATAAAATCACAGGAGAAAACCACCAGAAGACAAGAGAAGAGGTTGCTATTCTACTACAACTACATAAATGTAAAGCATCTAAATTTACTTTCGTGGTCAGGTTCTGAGCCGGACGCAGCTGTGCAGTGGTACACGAGAAGCCCGTTCCATTTGTTGTCTGAAAAGCCTGCTGGAGAATTTATGTCAAGCTTGAATGATTTTGAGGGCCTTTTTAGTACGGGACTTGAGGACCCAGGTTTTTTTCCTCAACTACATAATTGTAGTGCACTGAAAGTCATGTGTGTTGGCGAAGGGAGGGAAGATTAGCTGAAGATTTCAACAGCACAACTTTTAGCCTAGTGGTCTTTGCACGATCAGCATTGATGCAACAGAAAGTCATGTGTGTTGGCGAAGGGAGGGAAGATTAGCTGAAGATTTCAACAACACAACTTTTAGCCTAGTGGTCTTTGCACGATCAGCATTGATGCAACAGAAGTCGCTTGCATTCATCTTCTGCAGAGGCGATGCTGACGAGTTCCGTCTCGCGGTGGAACTTAATGTCAAGTCTGAGAAAGGGTACACAAGCCCTGGTACAGAAACTGGACAACCCACCCATTCTTCCTACAACCATACAATGCAGTAGTAATCATGCTTGTCAGATCATAAACGATGTGGGTATGGGGTTAGGTGAGGTTACATGTTCTATGCAAGCTCCTGTTGTGTGCCAGAAACGCTCAGGGCTGCTCCAGCGCACGGGAACCCACTTGCATCCATCGATGCTGGAGGAGCCTGCTGGCAGCATTCATGGAACGCTATACGTACTAGACAACTTTGGAAGGTTCATTTATTCCTACCAATTTTGTTAATGCAAGAAAGTGGAACTTGAATCTGAATTCAAGTAACTTAAGGCTGTAAAAAACATTTATGAATGTATGAGATCATATTGTGAGAATGGAAAGGAATGTGAGGAGTCCAACTTCTGCAATGTATTGTGGAGTTTCAACATTTTCAAATAAATTTCCACTGTACTAAATAATTTTATTTGCCAATTTTATTTGTATTTTCTAAACTTTGAGAAACGCATTCTTTCGCTTTAAACACAATTGCACATATTGGAACACATTTCAGAATTTGGGATGGGGACATAATTGTCCCATTAGGATATTAAAGGTCATTCTCAAATTAGAGGGACTAAGCTTCCAAAAAATTCTAGTATGGAAAATAGCATCCTGTATGAAAAGAAATTTTTAAAGATTTGCCCACAATGGTGTTTTTTGGGGGGGTTGGAGAAAAACCAATATTTCTGGTCATGAAAGACCTGGGAACCTGGGAACTTTCTGGCCATGAAAGAATCGGGAAAGAAGCGGCTTTTGATCAAATGTTTTGCGAATGGACTCTTTGTTTTTTCTTACAACCACGCCCTTATGAGTTGTAAGAACTGCCTTGATAATTGCCAGATCTGTTTTTCAAATGGTTTCCAAAAACTAACCCAGTTCTCTCTAGAAGAAATAAAAAATTTCAAAGACTAAGGCAGGGCATCAAATTATATTATCATTTATATAGACTGATTATCATAAATTTGAAAACAAGCGGTTATCTAAGGCGGTTCTCACAAGTCGGTTATGACTTTTTTAGAATAATGAAAATCATTGTCAAAACAATGTAGACTAATTTAGGTTCTGATTTCTATAATCTTGATTGAGAAATCTTCTTCTTGGTTCTCAGCTTCTCATTCTATTTGTTGACCTAGCCCAGATGTTGTTTTAGTCTCTAGGGTGTACCTGGGTTAGATAGTAAAACACATGTTAACCAGCATCTTTATAATTCATGGTCCTTGAGCCAGTTCCTTTATATCTTGTCTTCTCTCTATACATGTTCCAATACATGTATGGCATATTTGAAGACTATTTAAGAGAACGTTCACCCACACAATCTCAACGAGTTTTGCATGGGATATGTGCAAATAGAGCAAACGTGCTTTCAAATGGGTAGGGGCTTGTATTGAATTGTGCACATTTTAAATCTGGTTGTCCAAGGACAAGATGAACTTGTGAAGGCACAAGTTAGATTGGCAAATTTACAGAGGCTATAAGAAAATGTTGTTATGCTGCTGCTAATGGAAAGGAATTTAAACCAATGGCATAGTTGCACATTAAATGGAGTTCTCTTGAAAACTTGGCCCTTCTTCCACCCTTTTACCTTATCTAGAGTATCAACAATTTGAAAGGTATGGAAAGAATCCAAATCTTAGAGTTGGTTCCCACACAAGATATAATTGAGGACTAACATATCAATCCAGATATGCAAGTGTTTAAAATTTGATATTCAAATGATTCCCAAATGATACCAAGCCCTCCTTTTGATACTCACCCAACACTAGTCTAAACTAGCACATTGAGATTAAATTGATAAGTTTGAAAGGTTAAATGGTTTGTATTCATGATAGAGTATCCATAAAGTAAACACATTAGGGGTTTCCATATTGTGTTTGGTTACATGAGTGTTTGAACAAGGGATGGACATGCAACATAATAGAATATCAAGTCGAACTTCAAAACCCATTGAAATTGGTGGTCAAAAAAGTTTGATCCAAAGTTGTGGTTTTTGGTGATTTGTCTTTGTGTATTCTTGCTTGTCTCCATGCTTTTGTTTTTTATTTCTTTTTTAAGAGAATAGGAGGGGAAGGTCACCTTCGCCATCACTAGATCTTGCAAATAGGTGTTCAAAGGATTAAAGAGATGAAGATGTGTGCACATTCATGCATTTGTGTTAGGGTTATTAGCATCATGACTTGTCATGTCATGTTAATTTTGACACTGACATAGCCTAGTGTTACTTTAGTTCAAGGTCAACCTAGGTCACACCAATATTGTTTTATACAAATAAGATTTTCACCCCAATGATGATCAAAATTTAATCATCACATAATTTTCTAGGACAAGGATGATTGCTTGATTTGGATCCCAATACATATGGCGATCAAAATTTAGATGTGATAAAAAAATCCAAACCATCAAGATGTGGCAACTAAAATTTAGTTGCCACCTTAATGGTCAAGATTTAATTTTCTCAATTTTCAATTGAATTTTTATTTGCAATTGATTAAAATTTGGTTGCCATGTGGACCAAGGTGTCCACAAGACCAAGACCAGGTCCACCCCAATCATAATCTTGTGATGACAAGTTCCAATCATGAAAGGAACAAAAAATAACAAAACAAACAAAACAAAAAACTTAGTTGTTGATATGTGGTGATTGAATTTCTATTGTTATATGTAGGGTGAATTTTTTTCTAGATGTTATTTTGTTTTATTTTCAAAATTGGAATTATGTCATGACAAGACTACCATGGTAGATTTGATTTCAATCCTTGTGAACACCTCGGTCCACCTTAATCCATATGACAATTGAATTTTAGTTGCAAAAAATGACAAAAAAAATTGTAGGGTCCAAAAATATTTTGATTGTTGAAGTGGTGACCAAAATTCAATGACCACATTTCAATAGTCAAGATTTTTGGCCATTACCACTTACATCTCTACATTTTGCCATGAAAATATCCATTACAAATGAAAATATGATCTATCAAGTATTTTTTTAAGCACAAGTACTTTAGGTAGCAAAGCATTTCTTGGCATGGATTGAACATTATCAAAAGCATCTTATAGTTTAGGATCATGCTTTCCATTTGTTTGTTTTGTCATGTATTACATTTAATAGTCTACATTTCCATTGAAGTTATGTTTCACAATTGCCTTTTTCACTATTGCATTTGCATGTAAATGTAAACAAGCTTGAATGGTTCTCACCACACTAATAGTCAAAAAAACATTTGTTATGATTTGCTATTTTGAGTTTTTCAAATGTTTTAATAATCGGATATTACTTGTTAAATACTCCAAAGGATGAAAGGGCATTGTGAATTTTGGTGTAATAGGATCAAAATCCTAGAGTACATCTCTCATTGGTTCTTATAAGCAAATATCAAGTTCTATCAACAAAAGTTGCATTTTTTTGTTCATAAATTGTTGCACAAGTTTTTTTACTATGTCCATTTTAGGGTCCATTGATTGGGCTATATAGAACAATTTTTCAAAATTAGGAAGTTCAAATTAAAACACTCTAAGATCCCAATTGGAGGCTAATCTATTGAGTCCATCTTGCTTGATGAAGTAGCCTAAACTTTTGCAAGAATCTCTTCTAGATTTTGAGGACTAAATGAAAGGGGATGTTGTCACATCATGGAATCTAAGGATTACATTGCACCTAGTGGTGAAATTAGTGTGCTCAACATGGTAGATATGGTGTTATAAAAGCTTATGAATAGTTCATGGAGTCTAGCATAATTTGGTGAGGGTTTCATTTTAAATGAATTTTTACTAGGCCTCACAAAACATGTTGTGGGGTTTTTTCAAGACCCTTGAAATGTTGAAATGGAGCAATATCTTAGAAAGGCACAAGCATAGCTCCTTCATCATTAAAACAATCTTCAAGCTTAATTTTCAATTATTTTTGTTGTTTGTCTGAAGACCAAGTGCAACGACAACTATTCCCATCATCATTTGTTGGTTCATGACCCATTCAAGAAAAGAATAAACTACTTCATGCATATTATTACCTTTACACCAACATCGAATCTCATGTATCCAAATTTGACTCCACCCGTTAGGTTTATGGTAATCGTTTTTAACAAAGTTTTTAATTTTGTTGTTGACTTTGTTTCAATGGTGAAACCTTTCAAAAAAATTCTAGTGATGTCATATATTCCAATTGAAATATGTGTTGTGTAGTTGTGTAGAAAGATATTTGCATTCGTGAAAGTTTGCATGTGACACAAATCATCTCCAACTTCTTCACTCAATTGCGTTTGATGGTAAGGAATGTTGAACATGTTACCTTTAGATAATACCAATATTAGTGTAGCATGCCTCAATGGACAATTGATTAAAAAAATCCAATTTTCTTTCCTTTTATTTCTTTCCCATCCTAGAAACGCATTATTGACAAGGAGGTCAACAAAGGCCCATGTCCCAAGGGGGACACTTAGTGTAAAGTTTGGGATTTACGTGCGTCAAATGACCATTTTTAGGGGTTACTAAATAATTGTTCAACCTATTTTTTATCACCCTATTATTATTTAATTTTTTAGTATGTACATATTAAAGCTGTCCTATATTAATTATAATCCATTAATTCATATTACTACATACCTTATATTATAATTAAATTGATTATTTGAATAAAATGTATTTTATTCTTAATTAAATAACTTATTATTATTTACCCAACAATTGTAATATATTGCACCTTATTTTTTACTAATGTTTCCTTTGGGGCCCATGTTAAAATAATGATTATTGGATTCCACCTAGATTGTTCATAGTGTCATATAAGTTTTAGGTAGCTTCAATAGTGGGAAAAAAAAATTGTCTCTATCTTGAATTCATGATCAAGACCTATTCATAGGCTTGAAAGATAATTGCTTCAAGTTGGTTTGTTTCTCACCATCCCAATTACTGAGATGAATTCCACACAAAACTAGCCCACATTTGGCTCTTGTAATTAATTTTTTGTCTCCAATCGTGAGAGAAGAATTTGATTATCCAACATTGTCAACTTGACCACTAATATGTTACATATGGACCTTGGAATTTGAGTTATATGAACTTTGTTTTCCAAGCATGCAAAATAAACTACACCTTGAACAATTAAAATAGATAATGTATTAGGTTTCAAAGGTAAGAAGAAAAATAAAATGCATATCATAATTTAAAAGCTCAAACACTTGGTTTTCAAGGTTGAACGAAAAGATACATTTCACAAAAACTTGGGTTTTTAGTTGTTAAACAATATTACACTAATTTAGATAGCTAGAAAATTATTATGAATTACAAGGAATGTCATGTAAGTTTCATTTTTTCAAGTGATGAACAAGATCGTGGGCTTCCAAATTTAACATAATAAATTGCTCATGTTATAATCATGAACAAAACAAACTTCCATATATATAGGTAGAGATTAATAAAATTTGCATATTAGTTGTAACATGTGTCGGCTGCAAATCGTTGTCCATGTGACAAATAGTCATGGGCCATAATTAGCCCAATAAAATGGTTTTGTGTAGCAATAAAGAATAGAGGGGTCAATTAGTGTATTTAGGGTTGGGGTAAACCAACACTTTTCATTAATGCCTTGAAACATTTCTACCCACGTTGCAAACTTGGACTTCAATAAAAATTAACATACAATCTTAATTATTCTCCCAAAACTACCCATAAATATGAAATAGCAAACCATACAAAATGAAATATTATTTAATTGTCATCATTTGAGCCAATCAAATATAGTCATTTTCTTTTAATGGTCCTTTTGGAAAACATTGTTTCCATGGCATCTAAAAGGTAAGGTGTATCACAAAGGATGCTCAGGGGACACTTAGTGTAAAATTTGGGATCTATGTGCGTCAAAGGACCAATTTTAAAGGGATATTAGATAATTGGGCAATCTATTATTTTTATCATCTTATTATTATTTAGTTTTTTCATACATACATATTAAAGCCACCCTATATTAATTATAATCCATGATTTCAGACTATTACATATCCTACATTATAATTAAATTAATTATTTGAATAAAATGTACCCTATTTTCTAACTAATTAACTTATATTTTTACCCAACAACTAATATATTGCACCCTATATTTTTACTCATATATTAAATTTTTTTTTTTTTATTAGTGTCCCCCATGAAAGGATGTCACAATTGGTACAATATACAAAAGGACTTTTTATTGAGCTTGAAATGGGTAGAAGCTAATTAAAAAAAAAGAAATACATTGTAAGGTGAGTTGTAATGTTACAAAGTTAATTTTCAACAAATGTTTCTCAAATTATGATTATCCTAAAATATTATAAGGACATTTGTCACAAGAAATTAAGGAATAATTAAAAAATCACATGCCCTTCCAATTTCATGCATGATTGATTCATTTGAATAATGAAGGCAAAAAATTAAATTGATTTTTCATTCTATATATTTTAATTATAATTTCAAATAAGGACTAATCAATTTATTAAAATATTACTAAATTTACTCTTGGGTGATACACCCTAACATGAACACACCCTCCAACTAGGTCAATATGTAGGCCCAGATGAATTTTCACATTATTCGACTGATTTACATTTCATCCCCTAAAATTTTAGTGTTAGGGGTGGAGTTGGTGCTGGTGGCCATATTTAACCCATGAAACATTGAATTGTGACCCAGAGACCTGATTTAATCTAAGTATGTTGTGTTTATAATGTTTAAAAGCAACAAAAAACACTTGGGTTTTTGGCCTTGTGCCAGTTCAGTAAAGGCAGGAATTCAGGCTTCCTTGGGGCCGGTTTGGGAAGGCTATTTTGCACTTATGCAGCAATGTTGATTCTACCTTTGTTCCCTTGCATGATCTAGAGTTCAATTGCGTTGCCAGGATTTATGCCAGTGAACAGGTCCTGAACGACAAATTCTGTCAAATGCGTCCTCACCAAGCTGGACCTGCCCCATGTGGGCTTGCTTGGTGGAGTCTGCCGTCTATGGCCCCCACTCCAGTCTCTAGTCTTTAATAAGGTCGGTGGGTGATAGTCTTCTTAACATTCAAGGCCGATGGGGACTTGGGAGTGGGTAATTTAGACTTTTCTGCAAATTCTGATGAATGATAATTTGATGTTACAACTTGTGACATAACTTTCTTGACCTAATTAAGCAACTACAGACCCCTATACAAATAAAAACCCTAATCTTAATAGCTACCTGCGCTCTTAAGAATGTGTATTGGCCCATGTTGAAAATGGTGACCAAGAGTTTTAGAAATAAAAAATTCATGTAGCCAATGAGAAGGCTTAGCATGCACTTAGAAGATGGGGGATTTTTGGTTGTAAGGTTGTGCTCTTCTATCTACATAGGTTTGCAATGTACATGAGAACCATTCGGCTGGCCACACTAGCAAGCTTGGAAAGTAGATACGCTAAAAGAAATGTGAAGAAATGTCTAGTGTGTCCAAAAGATTGTGAATTCAATTTCCTAAATGGGCAAGTGTTTGTGCCCTTAAAGCACAATTTTTGCAAATAAATGAAGATTTGTAAATTATATGTTCTTTAAATGAACAATTTAAAAAACACTTCGAAAAACATTATGGTTCCGCATACTTGAAAGTTTTCTCGATTTCCAACAATTATTTGTCTACACCAAAATTGTAACACATGAACGTGTTCACATATATAAAAAATGTTAAACATTAATTATATGTGATGTAGAAAAAATTGAAATTTTGAGAAAGATAATGGATGATGTATAGGGGATGAAGATGATTTCAAAATGAGCATCTTTAAAGGGGAAACAATAGCTCTCATGATGCTCAAGATCTATTTGTCAAGCTACACATGTGCTTCCTTCATTCTTTGCATCATCGAAATCTATTTGTTAGCGATCATGCAGAACAATTATTGTATACTGAGACCATTTTTTGGGCCAATCATGTTGGATCCAACCCATGATTACAGACAGTTTCAAACTAAAACACCTCCATGCGACTGGTTGATCACGGCACAATCACTATGATTGAAAGACATTGTAAATGATAATTCTGTATCAATTTTTGTTCTATTGGCCACAAGCCTTTGCTTGGATGGTTTCCAACAAAAAAAAACCAGTTTAATTCAAGTTGTGGTTCACTATCGTTAAAAGAAAGATTCAAGGAGGAACTACAAGAACTTCACAAAAGGAAGGATCAAGAGATGAACATGAACTAAAAGGTTTTATGTCATGAAACAAGGCATGACACAAAGCTAAACTTGAGATGCAAGCTATTGATCACAAACTAACTTTAAGCTATCAATGGATAACCCAGTTTTTTTAATTTTTAAAGGTGATTAGAGTTATCCTTAAACCTACCTTGTCTTTTGACCTTAGTTTGACCCTGTAATCCTTGATTGTTTCATCCCCAACAATGAGCTATCTTTAAAGTTAACTAAATTGGGGATCAATATCCAAACTAGGCACAAGGACTGTGAGTCTTTCTTTTGAAGGGCCAGAATATGACCATCCTTCATTTTTGCTTCTTGTCTACAAGCTTCACACAACAAACAAATTAAGCATAGAAACAATTTTTTTTTGCATAAACAAATTCATCTCTAATCCAAGAGTTAAATCCTTCTTTGTCTCTTGTTTGTGAGTTTCACAAAGTCTTCAATTTAATTACTAATTATCAAATCTAGGTTTTGATCAACAAAGAACAAAGGTGACTTTAGTTCAATCCCTGGGAAGATTTGTTTTATAATAAGTATTTAAAATGAGTCCAAAACTCAACCCAATACCCTTTAAATACTTGAAATAAAATGGATGAATCATCCACCCTTTTCATCTAAATGTAATAAATATCATCATTCATTAACTCTAAGCCAATAATATTATATCATGTGGGTCCAAATTTTTTAATAAGTTTTAAAATATTGTCATGATGTCACACCTCATGTACTCCTTTACATGATCTTAATTGACTATGTAAAGACAAAATAAATAAAATTGATGAAATCTAAAATTGTAGTGAGTCAAAAAATGTTACTTATAAAATATTTAACACATTTTGACTCATCATATTAATGAGGATCAAAATATAAGACAAAAAAAGATTTCATTAAGAACTAATCCTTTTTGTCCTTAGTGCTACATCTTAAAGAAACTGGACCCATCTATTAGTCTTCTAGAACATTCATCTTTTTGTTGATGAACATTCATATTATTTAACATCTCATTCATTAGAAACTAAGGCTTTTCCCCAATTGAGGTCAATTAATTAGTTTTGATTTATGTTTAACTCAAAATAGTTAACTAACCCATATAAGAGTCCAAAGTAAGTCCCTAATAAAAACAAAGATTATGAAGCATAGGGTCTATAATGATCTATTATTAATTACTTGTATCTACCCATCTTTCTACCCATATAGGTAGCTAATCTTATTTACCAATTCTGCTTCTGTTAACCCACGTTGGTATTACAGATCCAACATTTGAAACCAGAACCCTAGTTCAATATTTGGTAAGAATAACAAAGGTCCAACAAGTCCCATTTTGCACATCTTCATATAATTCAGACAATGTTGATCATGTTATATAATCACCAATTCCAACAATGAAAGAAGCCATATGCATGACTGTCAACAAAGAAACAAAGGAAAAGATATTTGTTTGAATCACTTTGGTCACTTCAAAATGTGATGCTTACAACTTACCCATGAAATCCAAAAGAATAAAATACATAGACACTTAGTTGGTCAAGTAAATCTGATCGACCCAGTGGCATTTCATCCTTTTGACAACTATTGTGGTTTTGAAACCTCGAGAAAATAATCCATTTCTAATTAATCTGGATCAAATTTAGGAGTATCTAGACAAATATAAACTACAAGAATGACAAAAATATAAGAAAATACCAAGTTGGTTGCATATATTCCAATGGCAAGTGTTGGAATCATTAACAGGCCAACTTCCAAGGCAACATGAGAATAAGTACCCTGATAAGTACAGGATGAAAAACCTTAGCAAATTAATTATTTAATTTGGACATAACTTAATTCCAACATAAAGAAAAAGGTTTAATGTATGATAAGAACAATGAGAAATGGTGTACAAAACAACTGGGAACAATGTTTTGATTTAAAAATTTCTATAAACAAATAATTCCAAATATACTTACATCATCTACCTATGAAGCAAGGTAGTTAGTTTGTTTTGTTTTGTACTGATGAGATCCAGTGAACCAGGATGCATCAGATCACGTTCTTGGTCCCTTTGGAAAGCTCTCAAGGAGGAGGGGTGCATGGGCTTGGTTTTATGGTGTTTGGACTTGCATAGCAAAAGTTCTTAAATATTGAATGATTTCTTCACTGTAAATTAAATTAAATTGTAACTGAAATTTTTGGAGGAATTGGAATGTGCCTTTGGTGTTGTTGGAAAGATCTTGATGAGCAGGATTCAATGGAATTTATTTGGTAGCATTTGGATTCAGAATGTGGGAGAAATTGATTTTTAAGTGATTTCTGCCCCTGAAAATTCAAATAAATTCCCAAAAACCAGGAAAAATCAGTTGAGTACGTGGTAACACTTGGGCCAATGGCACAGGCCACACTAGTTATCATTAAGAGAGAGATTTTGATTCATATTTTTGTCCCAATGGTCCTTACCACAATGTAGTATCATTTCTATCATCCTTTAGTGTTTGCCAATGTTTGTAGTCATTGAATTGGAAGTTTCTATTTCTGTCAATTGAGTTTTAGAAACCAATAATTCCTTCTAGCTATGGTCAATCATGTCTTGCCGAATTGAACAGTAAGTTTCTTTTATCATAAATTCTTTTCAAAACCCAAACCCAAACAACTTGGTCAAAATGCACCCCAGAAATTAGCCTAGATGAAAATCTTAATATAATGCTCAGTGCAGATCTGACCTATCTAATCTGTTTTTATTCCTTGTGATTTCATAGTTTTTGTTTTATGTAAAAGTATTGATATTTTGTACATCAATGTTTAGAGTGAATAATCTCAACTTTTTTAATTTGTGAATTTCGTATAGACTTTACATAAAATGTGTTTATTCATGAAAGATTTTTCACCTAATCCACTCCCAAACAAATTGGATGCTTCTAATTAGACTAGGATTTAAATTGCTTTTTCATAAATAGTTTTGTTTCAGTAGATAGATAGATATATATATGCATGTATATATCTGCAAAACATACTAAAAAGAGGTATAATTCAGTCACATATGTTTCATTTAAGGATGGTAGTTTAATCAATTTGTTTATTATTTTCTATGATTGTCCATTTGTGAATTAATGTCATCCATTTGCGAACTATGAACACGTTATGGAATGTGTGTTTTGAAGTCTAGAGTAGTATTAGGCATGTTCCAATGTATTTTTGCAAATTTGGGTCTACAGTACTAAAGCTCAAGGAACAGGGCATTCCCAACTCTAGGCACCCTTTTGAGGTGAAGCAAAGGTACACTTATCTCAGGAGTTCACCCTTCTCCAAGTTGTTACCTAGCATAAAGTACTCTCACATAATTTTTTTGTTTTCATTTTTTCCCATGATGCCCTGCAAATACTCAAGTATCACAAGAAAAAAGTGAAAAAAATGGCATAAGGCATCTCAAATACACATGAAATGCCTATAAATGATTCCTATCTCTCTCGCTCTCTCTCTCTCTCTCTCTCTCTCTCAGAAAGCGGTGTGCTGCCTTGTTGATGATGCATTCGCTTGTCAGCTCTCTGCTTCTGTTGTCTACAATGAAGTGACTTCGAGGGAATTAGACCTGCACCCTCTGTCGCTAAGGCCCAGAGTTGTGCTGACTCGGGGATACATTTAGGTGTTAGCTTGCTGCCTCTGTTGTCTGCAATGAAGCTGAAATGGATTGAGTTGTAGGGAACTAGATTTGCTGTCTGTCGTGAAGACAAAGGGAGTGTAGTGAGGGGTGTAGTGATTTGGGGATGCATATTATCCTGAATGCAGTGACTTGTAGGGAACTACATTTGCGGTCTGTCTTGAAGACAAAGGGAGTGTAGTGCGTTGGAGGGAACTAGGTTTGTTGTCTAGATCTTGCAGATGAACGGGTGTAGTGATTTAGGGATGCATATTATCCTGAATGCAGTGACTTGTAGGGAACCAGATTTGCGGTCTGTCTTGAAGACAAAGGGAGTGTAGTGCGTTGGAGGGAACTAGGTTTGTTGTCTAGATCTTGCAGACGAAGGGGTGTAGTGATTTGGGGATGCATATTATCCTGAATGCAGGGACTTGTAGGGAACTAGATTTGCTGTCTGCCTTGAAGACAAAGGGAGTGTAGTGCGTTGTAGGGAACAAGATTTGTTATCTACATCTTGCAGACGAAGGGGTGTATTGATTTAGGGATGCATATTATCCTGAATGCAGTGACTTGTAGGGAACTAGATTTGCTTTCTGTCTTCAAGACAAAGGGAGTGTAGTGAGTTGTAGGGAACTAGATTTGCCGTCTATCTTGAAGAAAAATGAGTGTAATAACTTGGAGATGAATTGCTTGAATGGAGCGACTTGTAGGGAACTAAATTTGCCGTCTATCCTGAAGACAAAGGAGTGTAGTGACTAGGGGATGCATAGCTTGAATGGAGTGACTTGTAGGGAGCTAAATTTGCCGCCTATGTTGAAGAAAAAGGTGTGTAGTGATTGGGGGTGCATAGCTTGCTGCTGATTTTCTTTGAGTGCAATGAGAATTGAAGAACCTTCAACTACGTGCTGAGGATCTGGAAGCCTGACGATCAAACCTTTTGATCCAGTGGATCTGGAAACGACGCATTTCTCCACCCTTAGTTGCTATCAATTCTATTACAAACGTACATCACCCTTGGCTCAGGTACTGTCTGAATCTTACAGCTTTTTCTTTTCGTTGAATAGTGTTGTTGCAGTTTCTATCATCAACTTCTTTGATTGTGAAGCACCATTCAATATCACGTCTACGTGGAAGTCAAAGTTCTTGAGTTCTTTGCTTGAGCATAATTCATCATGCTCCCTTTCTTTGATCGCGAAGTGTTGTTGATGCTGTTCACCTAGAAGCTTGAACCATTAAGTCTTCGATTTATTTGGTATTTTTGAACTTGTTTGGGACCGGAAGCCGGAGTTCTTGAGATGTTGGATCGTGAAGCGTAGTTGATTTGGTTCACCTAAAAGCCCGAGTCCAGTTTGCATTTTAACCAAAGATCCTGTACTGGTGGTGAAATTGAGATTCTTGCAGCAATCATAGTCGATTCTGGAGCACCATGGAGGATGAAGACATCATCGCAAGAGCGAGCTCTGGGCTAGCTCTTTGTGGAACTCATGTAGGTATCAGTGATGGCGGGAGGCGAGCGTTGAAGCAGTTGCTTCGCCGCCCTACTAATTGTAAGCTGATTGGACCGCAACACATGTTCAAGATTGAGAGGCTTTCTTTCTCCAGCATAGATGCCAGCCAAAGATTCTGTCAGACAATTGAAAAATCGGGGTGGAGTTTTGCTGTCAGTGCTTCATCACCCCTCAGTTGCCTTCTTCCTGGCAATATTTCCTTAGATGTGGCGAAAGACAAAGGAAAGGAAAGGAAGATGTTTCTGGAAGAATGGTCCACAGAGGCGTGCCAGATTCAGTGCTCCTATTACCCCAAAGCATCATTCAACATTCCCCGACATCAGATGCAGTTGAATGACGAAGCTATAGATGATGCGCGTCGTGTAAAAACTCTTGTCAATGCAACGGAGTATCTGCGCAACTACAATTCTCACGTCTCAACTGGCACATATCACGTGGGTGGAACGCTATTGAAGGGGATCACCATCCAGGCGGATTCAGCTCAAAGATTGGAAACCATGCTAGACACGGCTGCGAGAAACTTTAATGGTGGAGTCCAGTTCGGGTGCATGGGATTCCAAGCTGGTGGAAAGCTAGTGAATGTGCATGAAGTAACTTCTTCTTCCGCCGAGAGCAACAGAAGCCAGCAGGCAAGGATGGGAACAATTGTCATGGCCTTGGGTCCTCAAACAGCAGACGAAAAGTTGTTTGAGACTGGGTTAAACGATAGATCTAATTGGTACATCATTGATAGCACTGAAGTAGCTGCTTTTGTGCCTGTTTGGGAGATCGCACCATTTGGAGATGCCGAGGAGCTCCAAGAGTCTCGCTCTATGCTCCTTGAGGCCTGGCAGAGAGCTGTCGCTGATGAGGCTCCCAGAAATGCCAGACTCTATGACCTGCTGCAAAGCTCCACAATCACTAGACCGACAATCCTGAACTCACGACCTGCCGGAAAAAGTGAGGCGACTGCAATTCTGATGTCAAGACTCGCGATAACGGAACCCCGCTTCCAAGATTTGGCAACACCATTGTTATCCCCCCAAACTGCAAAAGAGATCCTCCTGAAAGTGTGGATTGAAGCATCTGGGGGGGATACATCAAATCGCATTTCAGGCTTGGATCCTAAGGTGTTGCTGTTCGAACTTCCTGATTTTCAAAAACTTTTGCTTCATATTGCACAATCGACAGAAAGGGCAATGGATGAAGGAAAGTTGTTGGTGCGACGTATTATAAGCAACGACGTGGAAGTTTCGTTGGTGAGAGCTGGTGTCTCCTTGCAAGAACCAGTCAAAGCTGTACTCCAAGCTAACTTAGTTGAAGATGAAGTCCAAGAGGAAGTCCAAGATGTAGCCACAAAGCTTCCAATGCAACGTTTCGAACCTGCCCAATTACCAGTGCATGTGAAGAACATGGTAGCAAATGTTTACCATACCTTGGCAAAACTCACTACAGACGATGCATCCTTGGGCACTAGTCTGGTGAGTGTTAAAGCTTGGTTGCGTCAGGACACGAATGGAGTGTTGAGAAAGATAATCATGAAATATGGCTTCGATGAGAATGGAGATTGCAACGTGGAAGGAGTGACAAACGAGCAGGTGAAAAACATGACCCAGGAGGTGACCGTGGCTTTGGAGGGTGATCAATTCAAGTTCCCATCCACACCCCCAAAAGGTATTTGCACAATACCTAAATCAAATTTCGATGCTTGACCACAATGCATTGTGTGCATGGAGATCTGAGATGCAATAATAACATCCACTTTGGAATTTTAATTGCAACACTAGCAGCTTGGAACATGTGTGATGGTAGTATCTTGCGCTGATTTCTTTCCCCTTGCATGTGTGTTGATATGTATTTGTCAGATATTGGAGCAGCTACTCAATCTTTTGCAGTCCCACCGTATCATATGACTTCACAGTCTGCTTATGCGTACAACGGGGACGTACTGGTTGATCGGCCATTAGATAGCTCTGAGAATCCACACAGGAGAATGTTGGACTGTCTAAGGCACCGAATGGAACCCTTTGAATCACCGGGATTAAACAAATCAACTTTGTCCAACATCGATGATGACTTTGACAGCTATTTTGATGAAGGGCCAGGTGATAATTTCAACATGGAGGAGGCAGCAAATGATTGTTCCCAAGGTACTACTTCCGCATTCGAGATTTTGGTGCAATTGTTGACTAGTTCGGACTTGTTTGCCCAAGTTGCACTATTTCAATTACTCCTTGAGCAGCGATTTTCTGTGCCTCTTGTTGTTCCCTATGTCAATACATTTCACAAAAGCCAAAGGCCAAAAGGACAACAATTCATTAAGGGCTTCAGCCATCTTGCGCAAGCTCTTGATTATGTGCAAGTACGCTTAGCTAATCAGGAAATCCTATCAATAGCGGAGGACACAAATTTGCCCGCATAGTGTTTGTTTCGAACAGAACGGTTCCATCTTGTCGGGAGACTGCACACATGGCAAGTGAAGTTTTGAATTGTCAATTTGTGAGCAAGCACAGCAAGGATGACCTTAGAGAAGGCCCCACAGTAGAAATTGGAGTAGGTTTCTTGGCCACGCCAAGTGATCAACTCCGTAAGAATAGGCCGTGCCTAGTGTTTTGCGTTTGGGGGCATCACAGCCAGTTGGGAGAGTTTCTAAAAAAGGTGGCAGATGTTGTCATTGTGGAAACGGAGCAACTGGATCACGAGAAAACAAGTTTCAACCTCCCTTGGGTCGCAGGGAATTCCAATGTTGATGTTGTCCGTTGGAACATTGACTCAAAAGGGAAGGGGCACAAGATTGTCAACAAGGAACGAAAACATGTACACATGTGGGGTTCGTTTAAGGACTTGACTGAGCACATAGCCAAATACTCGGGTAAAGCCATTACATCCAACAGGTTCAAAGACAGCTATCGTGAAGCCACAACGTTGGGAGAGTGTCTAATCCAAATTAGCCCCTGGAATCAACAAATGCTCATTTCCAATCGTCTGAAGCTTGGAGCAACTAAGCTTGCAGGAGTGAAGGACTCTCTTTTGTTACAGAAAAGCTTTAACACAGAAGCTGACAATTATTTTCAATCTCTACGGTTGAGAGGACAACAGGTGGAGTTCAATCGCAGGACTAGCAGAATTCAACAAGAGAAAAAACACCGTGAAAGTATTGCAAAAGAGATTATGAACCTACCAATCATTGGGCTCTTCATCCAATTGCTTAAGGAGGAACATGATGTGAACCGGAAGATTGGAATTGTGGATCTCCAACTCACAATCAACAAGGAGCTTCATTTCACTCTTGAAAATGCTGCTAAGAAGGTTGATCTAGCTTTTGAGGCATCTCAACAAAACCCAGAAGATTCTCAGTTGAAGAGAAATTATTATTTCGCCAAACAAGAACATGTGGATCAAATGTTAGCATTGGAGCATCTGTGGCGAGAGTTGAGCCACATTTTTGCTGCAAACCCCTCCAAGAAGGAGCTCCCACGGCTAGCAGCTCGCCACTTGCTAGATGGCTTCCCATTAGAGATCCTGGATGGAGATGCAGCCATGTTTCACAAACTCTGGGTGGAAACTGTCTTGGTTGAGTTGGAGCGAATGTTGCTTGCTTTACTAAAGCGTAAGCCCAAAGTATTCGTGTTGAGCATCGTTGGGCTACAAAGCAGTGGAAAATCCACTTTGCTCAACCTCATGTTTGGCTCGCAACTGAAAACAAGCGCAGGCCAGTGCACTCGTGGAGTCTATCTTCAGCTTGTCAAGTCAGAATGGCCAGAATACGACTATGTGTTGATTCTAGACACAGAGGGGATAAGGGCCCCAGAGTTTTTTGGCACTAAGGATGTAGAGTTACATGACAATCGCCTGGCAACTTTTGCTGTTCTTCCAGCAGATGCTTGTATAATAATGGTTGCTAATGAAGAAGACAGTGGACTCAAGGAAGTGCTACCCATGGTGTTGTTAGCCTTCAAAGGATCAGCTATGGCTGAGAAGCATGCAGGTCGAATGCAAGCAAAGCTTTTTTTTGTGTATAGAAGTGTTGACACAAATAATACCAAGGCGCTGGTGAACAACCAACGAAAGCTTCAAAAGGACTTGCGAGATGCTTCCTTGGAAATTTCAAACACAAAAATTTATGGAGAAGTAGAAGGAAGTTCTCAAGTTCCACAATCTCATTCAATCAACTCCCTCAACAATTTCAAGGTTGATGTGCAAGAGGAGAGGAGCGATGTGAAATACTTTGGCAACTTAAAAAAAGGCAATGTGCCACCACTAGACACCCCTGATTGGGATTATGGAACAAAGGTGGTTGAGTTGCGAAAGTATATCCATGACCGAGTTTTGGATGGAGGTCGTTGGCAAAGTCATGGGCTTCCAGAATGGACAGAATATTTGACAATGGTTTGGGAGTGCATAGCAAATGCCAATTTTGAATTGGGATTTTTGAATCATATTCAGTACTCAAATTATCTTGACCTTCAAACTGAACTTAACACATGTCGACAAACTGTGGGAAGAATGTGGTTGAGAGAGTTTGAAGTTTTGGAAGGGAGATTGCAAGTGGACAAAGGCCTGGACCAAACTATGGAGAATTTGTGGAACATCCTTTCCTTCAATGTGAAAGAGACGATTGAGGAAGAAGGTGATAAAGTGGAAAAGATTCTTGAGAACAAAAAATGGCAAACATGGCAGTCCAAAGAGAGTGCACTTTGGTCTGAATCTTGCTTGGACCAAGAACGACACTGGAAGAGCCGACTTCAAGATTGTATTGATGGTGTTTTGAAGTTTGACAATGTTGTCAAAACATACAACAAGGAGATTCAAATGGCCATTGAATCAAAGGTTGGAGGTGGTTATCCTTTAGAAAGAATGGAATTTCGAGAATTTAAAATGAAAAGAGATTTTTCAGAACTTTTTGATGGCATTTTACGAAGGGCTGAAAATAGCCATCCAGCTTTGGGAAAGGAGATATGTGGGAAAGTTGAAAAAGTGTATCAAAATAGTCTACCAGGTCAAGAACATGATCTCACTGGAGTCTATCACGATAATCAAGTGGTTGAAGGGAAGCACCTTTTCACTCCTAAAGGAGTTCAAAAATTCTTTCAAAATATCACAGGGCAATCGCATGATATTGATGAGGAGGAACAACTCATTATGCAACAAATAACTACAAAGGTGGAGAGTTGTTTAAAGGACTCTAAGCAATATGCAGAACACTTGATCTTGGAGGTGATACAACACACTATGAAGCTAACAGAAGGGAAACGAAAAAGCTTGCAAAAGAACATGCATTTGTATGCCAAAGGAAAGCTCACCCCAAAATTGGAAGCCATTCAACATGAATGGGATAAGCAACATAATGTGGCAAAAAGGTTGAAAACAAACAGAGAGCGACTTTGGCAATTTTTCCAAAATTGTGCAAATCGTGTGGGAGGAACACAAATGTTACGTGATGAAGTGTTGAATCTTCTGAAAGAACATATGTCAGAATCTTTCCAAATTCTCCTGTCAAAAAACATTTCTGACAAGTTACAAGGTGAATCATGGGTACGCAATTGGAAGGTGATGAAGGCATATCTTGACCTCAACTTGATCACACTCATTGAAAATGAGAACACGAATGAGCTCCTTAAGTGTGTAGCAAATGGGAAGCTACATTATCAAAGTTGTGTAGACATGTTGATACAAAAGGAAATCAACAAAGAGGCTGAAATTAACAACTCTTGGAAACTATTTGTGGAGTCTATCCAAGGTGCTCTCAAACTTGCTAGCATTGCAACAGAATGTAATTCAAAACTCAAATTTACCAACTTTGTTGACGAGTTGAGAAAACAACTTCTTGAGAAAACAAAATCACCAAAACTTGCAAAAAGCATTCAGCTTGTCAATGATGGTGTGTATTCCAAGTACGAAGATGTGATTGTGTTCAAAACAGTTGAGAAGGAGATTTGTGCAACAATAAGTAATATGCAACATATGGTCACACCTTCAATCCAAAAAAAGTTGATAAGCTTGGTGAAAGAAAGAATGATTTCATCTGCAACAGAGTGTGCACGACCTCGTTGTGAAGAAATGTGCCCTTGTTGTAAGTTCACATGTATTCATCATGCAAAACATTCTATGAAACATGACACATTACACCAACCTGGGGGACTTATTGGCACGTATTGGAATATGGATCATACATTAGTTGCAGAATCATGCACACAATCTGTCATAGCCGGCAATAGGTTTCATGCCAAGGAAATGGACATACAAAGTGTTCATGAGTTTTTGCCTTTCAAGGATTTTGAGATATATTTTCCTGGATGGAAACTTCCTAGTGAAGGACTTGGACAAAATACAGTGAGAGAATATATTTTTGCTCACTATCAACAGCAGCTTGTTGAAAAATATTCAAAAGATACCATTAAAGTCAAGATCTGCAATAACATCCCTTTGGAATTCAGCAACCATGACATTAAAGATTTACGTTGTGAACTTGAGAATGTCATTCAATTACATGGATCTTGAAGTTATTAAGTTTTAATATTTGATTATGGATCAATGGAAATAGAAGTAGAAGACAAGTATTTTACTTCATGATTGGTTACAAGTTGAATTGAATGTATGGGAAAGACATGAAAGAATGTAGGGTTCAAGAAAGGGCACAAACTTCAACATTAATAACCCAATATGGATTCAAGTAAATAGTAAAGTCATGGGTTTTTCTAATTTTGGAGGGTGGGGGATAGGTTGGGATGTTCAAGGGAGGATGCATGTATTTTTTGACACAACCTTGAGAAATAAAATAATGGGGAGAGGATTGGTGGGAATGTGCTTGCAAGTAGATCCACTCTTTGAGTGGTTCACTATTCCAAGATGTTGATTTGTGGATGTGGTTTTCTTGGTTCACTTATTGTTTTTCTTATTTTTCTCACCATGTTTTCACCTAGATTGCTAGAATCCATGGTTTTATTTTGTCTGGTAAAGAAATTGGTTCATGAACCAAGTTTTCTCTTAATGCACGCAATACAATCCATTTGAAGTTTATAATATTACAAACAAATTATATTTTCTTCCAATGCTCCTTAATTTGGAATGCTTTGTCAAAAAAAAATTTTGAACAATTTAACAACAGTTCCATGCCATTGATATGCACTTGTGGAGCATGACAATAGTATCTCAATTGAAGTGGTCTCCAATTATGGTGGGGGAAAGGGGAATGATAGAACTAATAATATGCAGGGTGGAACTAGGTGACCTTGTGTGTAATAGTCTCCCTTTTAAATAATCAGCACATATACTTCAAGAAGATGCTCATAAGTGAAATTAAACAAAGTAATCTAAGCAAACCATGTTGATTATCTTAATGTAGATTGTTGGAAAATTGAATGTTAATTCTGAACTATTTTGAACTAGGTTGCAAGCTTTTACAGTAAATGAACTACTTTGCAAATTTTTACAAATATGACAAATAACAAATTTGTGTCACTTAATCCATGCCACAACCCTGTTCACGATCCTTTTGACAATGAGTTCCATGTGGTCAGATCCCTAACCTCTACTATGAGGGTTGGAGGTAAAGAACTACTGGAAATATAGGCAAAAAAACCACCGGAATTCACCCTTGCAATCTAAACTTACAGATGGCTGGCCATGATTTATTGGAGTAATTTGGTAATTTTTTGCCCCCAAAAAAAAGACTGCCCTGAACCAAGATCAAGGGCAGAAGATTCAGGCACCTGAACTGAGAGCCAGGCACTGCTGTCAGTGCCTCACCCTATGCGTTACACCAAAGCGAAAATAAGGAACAAAAAGCGAGGAACAAAACTTCGTTGAATGAATTATGCTTCTCAAATTTTTGTTTCTTTATGAGAAATGTCCACCAGACAAAAGCATACGGCAACGGGGAAATTTTGTACGTACGTATAGAAAGTCGTATTCTCATTTGTGTGGTCGTCATCGGTCTTGCGCAGTGAGGCTGCGAATTTCGAAGAGAGAGGAGAGACAGAAAGGCTGGATTGCAGGGGAGTACGAGGAGGAGGAGGATTGCAACTTTCGACTCACGGCGTGCTTGAATTGCAAGACTTGCACTATTGCCTTCAATATTGTTGCCCTCTTTTCCCTGGATCTGGAGGAATATTTCTTTTCCGAAACCGTTTTGTATGCCCCCTTACAGCGCCTGGTAGGGTTTCGATCCTCGGGTGGCTGGAGCAGCGAGATGGCGCGGAAGTTTGACTATGTGTGGAGTATCGGGGTTCTTGAAACGAGGCAGGTTGAGACTGTAATCTGGTAATCGCCTTCATTTTCACTGGTTAGAGTGGATTCGAGGAAGTAGGGGTTTTTTGGTGGAAGTTCGTACAGAGCATAGCAGGAGGGAGGAGATGGGAGCGGTGACATCGTCGGTGGCGGCAAGGTTTGCGTTTTTCCCCCCTACACCGCCTTCATATCAAGTGGTCGAAGATGAAGCAACAGGGAAATTGCGGCTTTCGGAAGCCGTTCCTCGTGAGGATGTTGATGTTATGAAGCTGCCGACAAAACGAGGAACCGAGATAGTTGCGCTCTATGTGAAACATCCAACGGCTAACCTTACTCTTCTGTATTCCCACGGAAATGCTGCGGACCTCGGCCAGATGCACGAACTGTTTGTGGAGCTCAGTGTTCATCTGCGTATCAATGTACTTGGGTCAGTAGTTACTCCCTTTAATCTTTTGCTAGGTGTCTGCTGTTTTGGCTTAAGAAAAGTGGGACTATTTTCTTGAGAAGTATAGTTTAACATTTGCAAATCATGAACTAGAAATGCTAGGTTTTCTGTGATTGAAACCAAGCCCGGATCAACACTGCAATCTCCTTGGTCACTTGTTTGGAAGAGGAGAAAGAAAGAGTTCTTGTGGTTGTTCAAGCACGTTTTATCTCTACAGTACAGTTATCAAGCCAGAAGCTAAGGACAAGAATTATGCAGATGGCACTGGATCTTTCATCTCAATGTTTCTTAAAGTGCATGATTTTGTTTATTGCAAATCTTGTTTTCCAGTCAATTACATGAGGTTCATGGCATTTGCCAAAGGATTACTAGAAGGAAGTGGTCAACACATTTCATTAAAAGCAGGAAATGATTGTAATTGGTGTATATCCTCATGTATTTGGCATCTCAGGGAGGAGGCATGAGTGATATATATAATTCCTTACCTGTGAGGCATCAGTAGGTATCCTAGTATTAGGTGTAGATAGTGCAGCATATACTTAGTGTAAGAACAGAGGAAATAGCTTTGATGTATGCTGATGGGTTTCCTTTGCTGCCACCTTTCTTTTCCTTTCCTTAGTGGGTTGGTTCTTAAAGAAAAATTCCTGTTTGGAATTTCCGCTTTTGGCATTTTCAGAATGATTTTGCTTCGGGTCATGTAAGTGGGGAGCTTCCTGTAAGCCTACTTGTTCTTAGTCTTTCCCTGTTCTTTTGCCTTTCTGTCTTTCTTTGTTTCTTTGTCTGGTCATTGTTGTGGAGTCTGTTGCTAGCCAGTAGTATGGCTGAGTCTTCCCATTGCTTCTGGAATTGCAGCAGAAACTCAGTTCCTAGGATGGTGCTTGTCACCGGCCTTTACCCACTGTAGGGAGCTGATGAAGTCAGTGGGGAAGTTGTGATAGTTAAGTCACTATCATACATACTACTGTTGATGGTCCCTGAACAGGTGTGAGGCT
>Ga0116231_10004743_pt1 | contig 27327 bp, 17 predicted proteins | sample S1TSphgellanicum_2_FD_89695 | JGI IMG/M metagenome (GOLD analysis project Ga0116231, IMG submission 89695) | Host-associated microbial communities from peat moss isolated from Minnesota, USA - S1T2_Fd - Sphagnum magellanicum MG | ecosystem: Host-associated > Plants > Peat moss > Unclassified... | reverse complement strand
CAAGATGTGAGTTATATCAAAACAAGTCATTGACGAACGTGAGGAGAGTGTTAGGGGAGTTCTGGTGGGTGGGTGTGTTTGTTTTTGGTGGTTTGGTTAGGTGGTGGGGGAGGGGGGGAGTAGATGTTTTGGGTTTTGTCTGTTCCCAATGTGTTCCTATCAGGTTCATACCAGGTTCTTCAAGTTCTCCAAGTGTTCCCTAAGATGTCCCCAATAGCACCTCGATTTCCTCCCATAATAGAGTTATCCTTAAAGTCACCCTCTGCTTTTGCCCCCTATGAGACTCTGCTTTTGCCTCCTATCCCCTCCTTGAGTGGTATCCGCAAAGTAATGAAATTTTATTAAATCTAGGTATAGCTTGATATTTACAAAGTAAGGAAATTTTATTAAATCTGGGTATGAAATGCTGAAACTCAGCATTTAATGCACACGGTTCGAGAGTAATTATAGTCGTCGTACATGTAGGAGCAGTGAAAATATATGTAGCAGCAGTGCCGGCGCTCGATAAAAAGGAAACACAGGACCAAACTCAATTTACCACCAAAATTGGTGGAAAAACTAGTTTGGGTCCCAGTTATTTCCTTTTGTAAAATTTTCATTCCCAGTTACGCGTTTGATAGCCGTTCTCGCCCCCTAATCGCCAAACTTTACAAATAACTCTATTAACTATTTGGCCACACTTCAACTTCCATGTATGTAAAGTGTAAAGGAGATGCCAAAGAGAAGAATATATAAGCTTCTAACTTTGTTGGGGGAGTGCCAAGTGTTTCAGAAAAATTGTTGATGGACCAATTAATGTCCCTCCTCTATGAAAAAATACTGTGGATGCAGCCCCAATCTCATGATCTAATACAAAGACAAATAAGTACGCTCACTTTATAATTTAAAGAATCCTGCAATATTTTTGCAATGCAACTTTGTCCCATTTTTTTCCCAAAAAAATTCCTTTGGATAAGTTGCACTTTTTCTTTTCTTTTTTGGTTTTGTCATAAAGTGGCAAAAATTCATACAAAAGATAATTCTGCTCTCTCTCTCTCTCTTTCTTTTCTTCAAAGAAAAGTCAACAAAAGCAAGCCCAAAAAAAAAGCAAAAAGCTTTGAATGAACTCAAACTAGTCATAGAACCAGTGTTTTTTTTTTGGGGGGCGAAATTTCGCCAAATTTTGACCTGAAAAATATGATTTTGACCAATACAAAGGATTTTCCATGGAAAAAATGGCCCAAAAGCGCAAGATTTCGAAAAAAAAAAGTTTTCAAATCACCAGATTTTTATGATGAGTTCCACTAGGTAGCCAAGAATATAGAATAGCCAAATGTGGCTAAAGAATGATCTCCACTTCAGCTACATCACAAAAATTGAAAAAGAAAAACCCTGCCTAGAACATTCTAAGTCTGAAAAGTTCCTCTGCCCAGAGGCGGAACTGTTTTCTGGGCAGAGGAACTTTGATGGCTACTAGTGTGGCCTGTGCCGTTGGTCCAAGTGTTATCACGTCCTCAACTGATATTTCCTTCCAAAAACCTGGTTTTTTGGAAATTTATTTGAATTTTCAGTGGTAGAAATCACTTTAAAAATAAAAATCTCTCACATTTTGGAAGCCAAATCTTACCAAATAAATTCCATTAAATCCTGCTCATCAAGATCTTTCTAACAACACCAAGGGCACATTCCAATTCCTCCGAAATTTTCAGCTACAATTTAACTTAATTTTCAGTGAAAATATCATTCAAAATTCAGGAACTTTTGCACCGTTTAATTTTCAGTGAAAAAATCATTCAATATTCAGGAACTTTTGCACCGTACAATTTTCAGTGAAAAAATCATTCAATATTCAGGAACTTTTGCACCGTTTAATTTTCAGTGAAAAAATCATTCAATATTCAAGAACTTTTGCACGGCAAATCCAAGCTGCACGGAACCAAGCCCATCATGCACCACTCCTGGTCCAAAGCTTTCCAAAGACACCAAGCAAACAGGACCTGAAACATCCGGGTTCAGTGGATCTCATAAGTACAAAACAAAACAAAACAAAACAAACTATGTTCCTTCATAGATAGATAAAGATAAAATGGCAACAAGCGCTTTCTGGCTGTGAAGTGGTATGATGAGCTCAGCGGCAGTAACAGTTTTTTGTCCCCATCCGTCCAAGAATCAGTCTTTTCCTCTCCGGATGTACTGGGCCGTCTTTCCCACGTACTGGACCGCACCGATATAGTACAGCCCAACCTTTGTCCCAATTTCAAGACTGGATTCCAGGAAAAGTTAAAATTAGCATACATTACCAACTACAGATGCTCTGCACCTTTTTTTTGTTTTTTTTATAAAAAAAAAATAATTTCAGATTTATAATTTAAATATAATTTTCAATAATTTATTTAAAATTTTCAATATTTTTAGTGTGGCTTAATATTTATTTATTTTAGAAAATGAGGTGAGGGTGTTTCAGAATTTAGTTTTCCAGAATTTCAAGACTTGAAATACAACAATGTAAAGCACAATGTATTTCATAATAGTAACCCAGTGGTTCGTTGGTTGGGACACAATAAATTATTTTTTTTCACAATAAAAATTGACTTTTTTATATTATACAAATTGCCAATAAAATTATCACCACTGCCTACAATATGAAAGGGTGCTTAAGATTTTCTGCTTTTGTAAAAAAATCTTGGCTGACATGCTTTTTGAAAAGTATAACACCCATGAAGGCAGATGTTTCATTTTACTAAAAACCCAAATGCTTTTTTCTTTTTTTTCCTCTCTCGTAATACCCAATATGTATCCAGTGGGTAACCGTTGAGTATCATGGGAGGTTTTTTATTAAAAAAATCAATAGCCATTTTATGTCATGTAAAGCCCTTGTCCTAGGGGTTTACCTCCACACATATTTTGAATATCACCATATTTGGGTAAATATGCTTCTGAATGATCATCACTTGAACAACATCACAAAATTGAAGTTAAAAACACTAAACCATGGTGATTATTAGCTCAATATTTGTTTTCACTACACTACCCACTAACAGCTTGATAGCCCTGACCAGAACTCAAATCAGAGATAATTTTTATTTTTTGGAAAAAGAATCCCATTCACAGATTCTATAATAAACCCCCTTTATAATCATGCCCATTTTAGTCACATTTTTGTTTATGTCACACATTTTTTGATACCCATTCATTTTAATAAGAAACATTGAATTTTTAGAGTAATTATCACACTCATTAATAGTACAAAATATTTGCAAAGTTTTTTTTATAAAAATCTGATTATAATGGGGAAATCTATGGCAAATAGTAGAGTTTTGTAAATTATAGTTCTGTTTGACATTGTTAGAGTTATTTTGTGTTCAAGTTGTGCAAACTTAACAAACAAGCAAAAAAAATTAATTAACAAAATCTAGTTAACAAGATACACGAGCTAATAGTTAAGAACCTCAAATTCAATGTAAATCATCACATTAAAAAAAGGTAAAAATCACAACCTTCTTCAAGATTAATAATTTATAATAGAGCTTAGAATAACCTATGGAGAAAATTTAAACAATTGGCACCTTTATTCTAGCATAGAAGAGTTGTTTTGTAAAGTTTTATTTGTCTATACTCACAATATTGTAAAAATTTATATGGAGTGTGATTATACACATTTAAATCACAATGCATTAGTGTCACCCAAAAAGTGGTCGCCGAGGGTGTGATTATAAAAGGGGTTTATTGTATTTAAGTATGGAATTAGAATCAAGTCAATTTCAATTTATTTTTCAAAACCAGAATTGGGGGTTCTTCATAAAAGTAAATGACTACCCAACACTAATACAAACCAATATTGGGCGGTTCTTGCATATACAATAACAATTGATATTCAAATCTAGTTTTCACAACCCAGTTATTGAAATTTTCACAAATTAAAAATCAATTAATTACTTAATTCTTATATTAATTATTACTTAATAAAAAAATTCACTTCAAAAATTACTGAAAATATATGAAAATTTGTAAAAAACATTTTAATTCAAAATTTACAAGTCCTTAATTTCATCCTTTTGAATCAAAAGCTCCTTCAAACTCCTCAAGCTCCTTTTCTAAATTAGAATCACTCTTTATTTAATCTGTCAAACTATAAGGGGGTTTACAACCTATCTTAAGATCATTGGGCCAATTTTGTTGAAAAAGATCAATTTCTCCAAATTTTAAAATTGTAAATGATGTCTCCTATGACTAGTAAGGATTCCAACTAATGAAAAGATTCTTTTTATCTCCATTTTAAATCCAACTATTTTAAAAATTTGTTTAGTACAGAAGCCAACTATAAAAAACATGCTTTCATGTTTTTCCCACCAATATAATGGACACTTGATGTCTTTAACATCCACTTAAGAAATCAAAACCTATGATCAATTTCGTTGTTAATTCATTTGTGTTAGCTGTCGTATGAAGGATATCCAAATTTTTGTCCACTTCAACCCTTTGATCAACAACACCCCTTTCAAATTCGGCTAAAGGATGCAAATGATGGTGACATTTTAAAAACATAAAAACAAAGATTTTTTGTTATATTTTTCAACAATCGTTTTACCTTGTTCATGACCAATAAATGAGGACACAAAATGAGGGGTCTTAAATCTATGGTCTAACATTGAAGAAAACATACTATGGGATTTTTTTTTTCATATACTTTTAAGAACAAAAAAAAGAATCCAAAACCCCAACAACTTGTTTTTTTATGTCGGAAACCAAACACAATAACTCATAAATAACATTTGCATCTTCTTCCATTAAATTGTCAAAGGTTGCAAAATCAATTTTATCCTTGAATTTTTGACTCATGAATATGATAGAGTTTAATGCATCATTTAACAACCAATAATGCCTAGACTAGTTCAACATACAAGCTGACACAATAGAGCCAAAAAAATCGATAATAATTTGATACATGTGCCATGTCAACGAAGGTGGTATTTTTGCATTCATTCTCACAAAATTCTACTTGTTGTAACATAATATAATTGCTTCTTTAAACTACGAAGCTTTATGGCAAAAGAAAAATTTACTAGCAAATCTACAAAAGCAAAATTGAAACAAAATGTAAATGCAAAAAAATCGAGAAATTTTTTTTACCTTGTTTTCATTAAAATATTTAGTTTCCTTGGGGGAAGACTTGAATTGACACATGTCTTCTCCCATTCTTGCCCACCTTTTCTTGATTTTTTTGGCCAAGTTATGCACTTCTACAAATCTCTTTAGGTAGTTTTGATTAACACATATCATAAACCTTTGCAAAAAAAATTGTCTATTGTTGCATATTGGCACACCTTAGAAAATGCATGATCTTACAACTGATTTTAGGGTTGCAATCATAGTATTCATGTTAGATGCTTCATCCTTGACATAAACAACAATTTTCTTCCTCAATGCATAATTATCCAATATTTTTGCCAAGGTTTGTTGATTAGTATATGTCGCTTCAAAAAGGGAAGGGTAATATGCTTTGGCTACCAATTAAATCCTAAAAACTTGGTCACCAATGCAAAAATATCATGTCCACCTTTTGAGATCCATAAATCAAAACTTGCAGTTGTAGAATGGCATTATGTTAAAGTTAGTTAAACATACAATTGTTTAGTTTTTCCATGAAATCGAACAACAATTCATGAAAAAATTGTTTTCTAAGAGGGAAAAATAAGCCTTAGACACAAATGCATACTAAATCATTTCAAGGAAATAATTTCCATAAAATGTAAAAGAAGATGATTTTTGACAATTAAAAGGCTTAAATCCCACAAAAACTACTTTTTCTACAAATCATCTTTCTTGAAAAGTTACTTTGCAACAAAAAAATTGGATATGGAACTAAAAGAGATATTTGGTCTCTTTTTTGAAAGTTTTTTTCATATTTTCTCCAAGGACTATTCACTTCTTTTTTAATTGAAAAAAAAATATTAGAACAATTTGAATTCATGTTTTCTCAATGCAATTTTACCATTAGTTGTGTTTTATATAATTAATTCTCTTCTAGCTTGAGTTTTTGGATTTAAATTCAAAACTTAACTATTGTAACAAAGAATACAATAGATCACTTGAGGAGTTGTTAAGTCAATTTTTTTGTTATCATTAACACAATAAAACACCCAACACAATGCAGTTCTACTATTTGGTTTCCAAAATATTTTTTTTGTGCATGTATTTTTTTCAAATTCTCTTTCATTTTTTCTTCATTATTTTTTGAATTTCTACTTCCCTCTATTTGGACACTTGCATTTTTTTCAAGTTTTTGCAAAGGCTCATCTTCCACGCTTACTTCATTCATGAATACATCATAAGTATTTTCATTTTCAAAGGATTCTTCCATGTTTAATAAAAGGTACTTGAGAATAACACCAATGTGTGAAACAACAACACCAATGCATGAAGCAATAGCAAAACATGAAGATGCAACACCAATGCAAAGTGGTAGCACCAATGTGAAGTCGTAGCACCAACATGCAAAGTGGCAACACCAATAGAAAACAATAACATCAATGTGAAGACATAACACCAACATGAAGCAACAACACCAATGTGAAACAACAATAGCACCATTGCAAAAGAATGGCACCTTTATGAAACAACAACCAAAGCAAAGTAGCAACACCCACATGAAGTAGTAGCATTAACACCAAGCAATAAACAACAACACGAATCAACAGCACCAACACCAAGCAGCAAAAGCCAAAACAACAAGACCAAAAAGTGAAAAAAACATCAAGCAAAAACAAAACAAAAGGTGGAGATAAGAAAGAGCTCATGCTCTTTTAATAACAATTTTCCTAAACTTAACCCTAAGCAACACCTCCACCTCCCTAGCTTGCGGCTATTGTTTATGAACCCTAATGCACTCTATGACCTTGAGAATTGGATGTAGGTTCTATGAGAGAACCTGTCCGGTTCTCAAATTTAAAAAAAAAGAAGAATCAATTTTCATTCATGTGAGAACCTGAGATGGTTCTCACTCCAGTTCTCAAATGTAATGATGCCAGCTGGTTCTCATTGTGAGAACCGGTCTGAGAACCAGGTAGGCATTCAAGAACCGCCCAACAGTGGTACAAACCAGTGTTGGGCAGTTATTGAAAACTAGGAACAGACCCCCAATGATAATCAAGGAGTGTTTTGGATTCAAAACCATGGTTCTCAAAAAAAATAAATCAAAGACCCAGGCTTGGGATATCACCATGGTTCTAAAGTTTTTGAAAACAATCCAAATGATTGGCGTAAGAAGGCTAAGTCATTGTTGATTCTTTAACAAAAATTTGCCAATTCTTTAAGGATTTTTTTGGAATAGCCAGGGCCTGGCATCATGGGTTCATTAATTCTGTTTTCTCAAAGATTCAGAACTGACATTTTTATAATTGCACAACATTGATACAAACTATACTAACCATTTGCATGCATCTATCCACTTAGAAAGCTCTTCGTGTCTTGCCTACCTACCTATGGATGGTTTTATCAATCAATTGTGGGGGTGGGTGCATCCCAAAGTTCAATTCTTATTTAGTTATTTAGTTGCAATGAGTCACATTGATGGCACAAAAAAGTTCTGAAACTTTGAACAGACCAGAAAGGGTCAGTAAGGACAGCTGCACACTGCACAACATGCACAAAGCTTTATCCTACTGTAGTAACTTGCTAGTGTGACATGTGTGTGCCCCCTTAGCACAAGTGTGAACTCATTACCCAACTAATTGAGTTTTAAATTTGTTGTAAGGCTCGCTTTACATGAGGAGTCAAGGCCAATCAATGTTCAACTCAAGCATTCCTATTGGTACAAATCAGCCCCAATGGTTTTACACTATGAATCAAGGCTGAAATAGAAAAAGTTATTTTCAATCTGCCCCAAGTTACTAATAAATGCTGAACTTTATGGCCTTATATTGGCCCCAAGGCTGAAAAAAGGATACCATCAAATTTGGGAAGCCAATTTGCACCCCTGGGGGCCAATTGTTCCAGCATTTTTCTAATATCCTGACATCAATGTTCTAGCACTTATTAGTAACTTGGGGCCAAACAACAAGCCCAAAATGCTCAAAGTTGGCTCCAAGTTTTTTTCAGCCCAAACTTGTAGTGTAAAGCAGGCCTAAGATCCGAATCCAGGTATTACATCCTAAGATGCCAAGGATTAGAGAGTAAGATGACATTGGGTCTTCTTCTGGAGCAAGGCATTGTCCTTGTTTGCTACATCAGGGGAGGGACATTATCCCTTGGGAACAGAGGGCGAAACTGAGGTCCAGATCATAAAGTGCTAATGGGAGTGCCTCCCCTTATACCAAACCTGAAATGAATTTTATGACACTAAAATAAATGAACCTAATTAACCTAATTAAAAAATGCTCACCTCACAAAACTGAAAAATAAAAGTTTTATGTAAATAACTCCCTTTTTATTTCTCTGCATATTGTGAGGGATCTCTTCTCCCCCAGCAGAAGAACCCTAGGGCATTCTGCTGGGGGGAGCTCCCTCAATTTTATACGTTCCCATATTCCCATGGAAAATATATTTCTTTCTTACAAAACAGGAAAGAAGCAAGGAAATCAAAAGAGAGTTGTTTTTCCGTAAGGGGAGGAGGTTCCAGTACTCGTGCATTCTCCTAAGGTTTGGGAACACCCTTAGGAGGAGAACACACTCATATAGGAACCTCCCCTACAACAAAATATGGGCAGTAGAGCACTTGGCTAGATATTTTTTAGTGTCAATGGAGAACACCATAAATCTAGGAATATAGCTTCCCTGCAAAGAGGAGGCAGCTTAATACACCTACTTAATAGTTGTAAGCTGCCTCCTGCAACTGCAAAAGTAGGTGTAAAGTTGAAACTCTGCATTTCTTGCCTTGTGCTTTACACTGGGGAAGGCCCTGCTGTCAGGTCATTGCAGCCTGAACCTTGGGCTCCACCCTCAGCTCGTGGGGCACAATGCACTTATGCGAGGGCCACCTCACCGTACACAGATACATACTCTCATCATAAGGGAGTTGATAGTTGATACGGTTGATACATGAGCTTCCCAACCCAATACCAATTTACCAGCCAATGGATGCACAATCCAAAGTAGATCGAAAAGACATAATTGACTACCAATATATGACATGTTGGCAGTTACTTAGTGGAAGCTTAAGTGATGAGAAACTGTCACAAAAAGTATATGTGTGTTTTAATTTCAGGAGAATAGCTGAAGGTTAGAGCTGAAGTTCATGGGCAGTGTGATTCCTCTGTTGAGAACTTCAGCTGTAACCTTCAATAAGTTGGAATCGCTGCCCATCTGGATTTCTGCAAGTCCAGATGGACAACGAATTCCTGTCTGCGCCTTTGCTGGCACCTCTTAGCAGTTTAGTTAGTTAGTTGGTTGTTGAATCAGTCGTCTGCCATGCTGCAAATGGGTTCCTGTAGTTGACCATAGACTCTGCAATATTGAGTACATTCATGGTCAGCTTTAACACACAAGTCTGTTGAAAGAATTAATTAAATATTCTAAAGATGATTCTTTATCCAAAGCAATCTTTCACAGAAGTTTTTTTTTTTTTTAATTTAACATTTCTACAAATAGTGTATTCTGATGATGAGAGAGATGAATTTCCCAGTCTGCGAAGTTCCTGCCAAACGTTACACTTGTTGCCTGTTGCTGCTTCCAGTATGGGTCTGGTAGGTATCGGTCACAGTGAACCGGCACCCATCAGTGCATCGTCAGGGATGGATGATATGTGAGAAGGAAACAATTTTCTGTTGGGTTCCAGTTCCCTAGCTAACCATGGTGGTTAGCTCAGTTGGTTTATTTACTACCTACCAACTAGGTAGGTAGTGAAAACAGCCCCCCCTACTATGTATAAACTATCTACATACCTAGTAGTCCCCTATTTTGTTGCCTACCTGCCTATATGTTAGACCTACCTCTTATAGAACAGGTTACCAAGATGAAATCGGGTAGTAACTCAGTTGAGGTCATCCATAACTGAGTCATAACAGGCATCCAGTGGATGGTGCACTGGTGGGTGCTGGTTCACTGTGGCCGTAGGTATCCACTTTCAAACATACCAGTTGGTCCTCATATTGGGTACTTTTTGAATTTCCTTACCAGTCTGGTCCAGTATTCATACCATTGTTGATACCACCAGTCACAGGCTTATAAGTATACCAGCCTAACACTAGTTGCTTCCTTCCTGCAGCTCATTTTGGGTTTTACAAATGTGTAAGATTCAAATGTGATAGTTACTGTGCCAGTTGCCCACATATGTAAATCAGTGGGTTTTTTTCAACAAAATTTGTCATTTTTCAATCAAACATTGGGAACTTTTTTGGAGAAACGTGTTTTTCAAGTGTGAATTTGATTAATTTTTTTAGTTTTTGAAAAAAAATGCAAAAATTTCTACATCAAAAAATTGAAAAAAAAAAATTCTTTTGTAAATTCTTCATCATCATTCATGCCAAACATAAGTGGCACCCTTGCACACACGTAATACAAGATTGAGGCCACAGTGAACCAGCACCCACCCATGCACCATCAAGGATGGATGATGATATGTGAGATCAGGAAACAGTTTTCTGTTGGGTTCCAGTTCCCTAGCTAACCATGGTGGTTAGCTCAGTTGCTTTAGTTACTACCTACCAACTAGGTAGGTAGTAAAAACAGCCCCTACCTACTATGCATAAACCATTTACTAATAGTAGGCTAGTAGTCCCCTATTTGTTTACCTACCTGTCTATATGTTAAACCTACTTCTTATTGAATGGGTTGCTGAGATGAAACCAGATAGTAACTCAGTTGAGGATCATCATCCACAACTGAGTTATAAGGGGCATCCAGTGGACGGTGCACTGGTGGGTGGTGGTTCACTGTGGCCCGAGATTCATATATAGACGTATTAGAATTATTGTAAAGTGGGGCTGAGTTTGGGCCTGAGTTTTCCATCTCATCCTCAGTTATTACAAATGTCATACAACTTTTTATTATGCAAATCACTTTTTGAAAAATCCAAACCACTAGTTCTCATGTAAACTATTTGAGCTGTTTTGCAAGCCAGTTAAGAGCAGGTCCACCAACACACCTCTGTACACAGCTGTTTATCACATCCAACATACAGGGTTAATTACAGGGTTAATTGCTTCCCAACTGTCACCCATGAACATGAAATATTGGACAGTGCCATAGTAGTAGAGGGGTGGCTTCAGCACATGTCTGTCGAATAATTAATTAATTATGAATATTTCAATTTTAAAGTTATATTATTCTCAAATATTTCAAAATATTCTTTTCCAAAATTTTTTTTTTGAGAAAAATAAAAATTGAAAATTTCAGCATTTCTTCAAATACTATAATTTGTGCCAAAGTTGCCAAGGTATTACCGTATGGTAAGAGGTTATTCAATTGCCACCATTTGGGTCAATCATTAGGCCCTGGCAATCAGAAGCGGTCATTTTTTTGAAATAGGGGCCCTCTGGAGACAACTGTATGGTATGCACATGTACAGATCCAAACCCTTTTTCTTGCTATTTGAAGGTTGTAGTTCATCCACAGTACCAAGGTGAACCCTAAATCCTTAAACCCTAACAATTTTATTGGTGCTGGTGGACTGTGGTAAAAGACGTCAGAAGTTGAGAGTTCAGAGTAGGCCAGTCCAAGAGTCATTTATGTGTTTGTCAATTGATGTAGCTCTTTGTCTCCCACCTTTTGGGCAGGTATATTATGTACTATGGAATGGCCAAGAGGCTGCCCATCCAGGTTTCTTTTAAGGATTTTGTGATGTAGCCAAAGTGGCCATCATCCAGAAAATAATTTAGCCAAATTTGGCTACTTACTAGATATGAAGTAGAATAAGAACAGAATCCTTCTATATTCTTGGCTATCTACTGGAACTTATCATTAAAATCAGCAGTGATTTGGATTTTTCTTTTCCTTTGAAATCTGGCGAATTTGGGTCCTTTTGTTTTTCCATGAAAAATCCTTTGTGCAGGTAGAAATCATTTATATCAGCTTGAAATTTGGCAAAATTTTGCCAGTAAAAGAATCACTGCTGCCCACAATTTAAGGGAACATGAGCCCCATTTCATTACATTAGCATCTCTAGTGAATGATTGTGATGTGCCAGGAAATTACTCTGGGAACAAGGAACATTATGGGAATGTCGTGTGAACAGAGAGAATGTTTAGCAAATGTTTTGGGTAGATCATGGGAACATCATCATAACATCATTAGAACATGGGAACATCATTGGAATCTTTTTTTAAAATTCATAATCGTTTAGTTTGAAAGATTATGTAGCATAATTGTCTGTCCTGGAAGATTATGAACTATCATCTGAGTGACATGTGGTGGGTTGAAGAGAACCAGTGTTACCCAACATATTATGCTTTCAAACCTGAACAACAAAGTGGCATAATCATTAATCACAAATGTTAATGGCTACCAAGTAGTTATCCAATATCTATCTAGACACCATGGCACAATTTACCAAGCCATAGGAATGTTAAGGATGTGATTGAAAGTTGTTTAAACTGATGTTCAATTGGTATGAGGCTTTCGACATGCAAAATTGGTCACCTTATGTCCCATCTTTGGAAGGGGGAACAATTATGGTCCAATGTTGAATAGATATCAAAAATTGCACTAGAATTGCACTAGTGTTAGAGGGTAATTTTTTAGACTAGTTAGTTTCATAGGCCTCTTAGTGATTAATAGTTACTAGTGGTAGACTTACCGTCTCTTATACAAGGTATGAAAATAGTGGGATTAAATAATCCGGGTTAATGAGTGGTTAGGGGTAATTCATCCAATAATTTAAGAGATTTTTAAGAAGTGATTAGGATAAGGGCCTTATTTTTTAGAGTCAATGTGTGCCTTGTGTGGTTTTGTGGAAAAGGAAGCTTAGTGGAAGTGTTGGGGGACTTCGATGGCATTCAATACTTTTATAGGAAGTTGTGGGGAATGGAGAGCTCATGGAAGAATGTGTTTGTATTTTGTGTGTGATTTTAATGGAAGATGGTTGAAGGACTTGAGTCTTTTTTGTTGTTTTTATTCTAATAGCAAGTGTGGAAGGTAGGTTAGTTGGAGATTGTACAAATAAGTTTGTTCCCTTAAAAATGGTAGTTTTGCATTGCTTCTAGACTAGAGAATAAAAGGCATACCATTTAGTAGCCTTTGGAAGGGTAAGTAAATGGTTGCCACAGGGAGGTGGTAGCTTGTATTTGGGGTAAAAATTAGAGTGAAAAAACTAGCAGATAGTTGCATGCAGACTAAAAGGTTCTGTTGTAAGTAGTAAACATTTGCTATGAAGAGATACAATAGCTACAAACAATAGAGAGAAATGGAGGAGGTTTCCACAACAATTCCAAGTAGCAAGCAAAGTCATTAGAGGGCATGCAGGCGTGGTGGAGATGGGATGGTGGTTGTAGAAGGTCTACATATCCCAACATAACAATATCAAGGGGCGTCGAAGGTATCATAGAACCTTGGAAAGTCGCTACTATCAATTTTTATTTTTTTCATACTATTTTTTTTAATTTTTTTCTTCTCCTACCTCATTAAATTAGCCTATTTGCATGCCGGTAGGTATGTTATTGGATAGCAAACCCTTATTTTCCCTTATTTTTCTCTTTGTATAATTCCTTAATTACTATGTGAATAATCATAGTAAAGTAAGTTAACAAAGGGTAGTTGTGTTATGTGGAGTAATGAGGCATTAACCTTGCCCCTTAGGTCTTACCTCCTAGGAAATGGTAATGATTAGGGGCCACAATTTCACCCCTTATCAAAGGCATCCTCTAAAAAAAAAAGTTATTAATGGTAGATAAATAGACATATTGTCTTCTATTTCCTAGAGGGTGAACATTGTATAATACTTAGGTTCTAGCAATTTGATTACCACTTATTTAAGAGATTATTGAGACAATTTGGAATGTCACCATGTTTATAAGAAGGGATGAGGGAGTCTAGGGGCATATGGGAGATGGGGAACCATTTTGGTTCATCATCCATTCTTAACAAATTTGATTAAAATACAACTATTGGGACAAGGCAAGCCTAACTTTTTCACATATTTTTTGTTTTTTGTTTAGGCCTATAGTTTGAGTAGTATTTGTTAGAGACATAGATTGCTTAGCAATTATTTTTTAGCCTAGTAATGTAATTGTTGGGTTTTTCATGTGTGTAATATGAATAATTAGGTATCAAGATGAATATAAAAGATGATAAATGCAATTATCAAAAAACTCAAATGTTCAATTTTGATATATAATCACAGTTTTAAAAAGATCAAATAATTGGTTATTATATATAAATATGGTATTCAATTATTTTAATAAGTCAAATATTCATTCGAAAATTTGTTGATTCTTTCATAAAACCAAAATCAATGATTTTTTTATTCTTATTGTTTCAAATATCCAAGCCCAGATAATTGTTTTACAAATAGGAGGAAGGATGATGAAAAGTTGATAAATTTAAATTACAAGGCTTCACTATAAGTTTTATTATATGATTTGACTACTAGGTTTTATTACAAGGTTTGACTACCAATTTTTACCACATGATTTGACTCCTAATTTTCAATATTGGATTTTTATTACATGAATTGACTATTGGTTTTAGACTACTACTAGACTTTGCTTTTACTTTATTTAGATTTTTAGTTAGGAATCTTTAACTAGTAGATTTAGACATTTAGTATTGATAGTTTCTTTCAATCTTTTGCACAATCATTTAGGTTTAATAGGAGGCATTCTTAGTTATTTTTGACAATACCACCTTCTTCTCAGGTATTTATGCTTGTGTTTGGGTGCCCAAGGAGAGAAAAGAACCATTGATTGATTCATGAATTCTACAATAACATTCTTCATTTTTTTAGTGCTTTGATTTGTTTAAAATGTTGATCACCAATATCATTTTTTTTATTAAATTTTATTTTTTGTTATGTCCAATATTTCAATTGTTTTGTTGATTGTTGAGAAGTTGAAGTGTTTTTGTTTTCATGAAGGAAAGAAAAAATAAATCTTAGGATAAAATTGGTACTCTATAACTATCAATTTTTTACTATGATTATTTTTCAAAGGCTTTGCATAGGGTTTATTTCACTCTTTGCATATGTTTCGCCTTTTTCAAACTTGATGAATTATTGGGTGGCCTTAACAATATGCAAAGTTTGGTAAGTAGGCTAGGTAGCTAAGTTGGTAGGTTAATTAGTTAGTTAAGTTATACTACCTAGGTAGGTTAAAAAAAAAATGTTCATAATCATATGATGACAAAACATTTTATTTATTGAATGTGTGGTGCATTGGTGAACAATTTGGTCCTTTAATGTGAAGGTGAAAAATTCAAATCCTCATGCTTGTAACCTAAATGTTTATGCCTAGTTAAACTAGGTTGCCTCAACTATTCAACCTAGATTATATTTCTTTTGGCAAGGTTACTACAATATATAACTTAGGCCAAATTTTTAAGCTAGGTTTAAAAGTGGGTGGCTAAGTAGGTAGGTACATAGGGTAAGCTAATAGGTAGGTATAAGTACCTAAGCTAGGTTAGGTAGTTAGTTAAGTATGTCTTCCATAATTATGTGTGTAATGAATACAATTTTTAAAAAAATCATTAATGGCATTTGCAATTATGACCAAGAAATGATTAATGGTAAAAAAACATAATTTGTATTGAGTAATAATTATGTAATCCAACATGTTCTAAATTACAAATGTAATTGTAAAAACTAAGTTTTGGCATAGTGAAATGGGCAATAGTCACAATGTCAATTTTAAACCTTTCAAGTGGTCATTATTTAATGTTACATATCTTTGTTTTGGGAATGGGGTCCAAATTAAATAATAAGAACCAACTATGTTAAGATTGTGTCCTTTTTAGTAGGATATTCATTTTTTATTAAAATCACAAATCATAAATTGACATATTAAGCATATGACCTCAAAAAAATGATGCATTATACTATCATGTAAAGGTGTAGTTTAAAAACTTTTCATAAAAATGTGATTTTCTATACATTTCAATTCCTTTAAACGTTAAAAATAAATTATTACAATGTCTTGAAAATGTTTTTGGGTACTCATATTCATCAAAGTAAATTCAAACTTATTTAAATGTTTCCATAATATGTCAAGAATATTGTTGTGCAAGCACAACAATATTTCAATTTCAACTTAAGTTTCATTATCACAATGAAAAAATAAATAGTTGTTATGTCCCAAAGTGGTTCATAATGCCTCATTTGAGCCCAATGTGATACATTTTATTGTATTAATTTGCAAGAATTTCTCAATGGTTTAAAGTAAGCCCAATTTGGATAAAGTTTGGTCCCCCAAACTATTGTTCCAAAATTTTGTAACACTTTAATTCCCAAAGTGAGAATCCATCAAAGAATGTTGGGACTTTTTCCTTTGCACTTTAACACATATGTGTGAGTGTGTTTGAATCAAAGGATATCCTTATTAACCTCATTTATGGGTCATTTCCAATGTTGGTTTAGTATATAGGTCACACCTTAATATATGCATTAATATCAACATTTGTATTACAAACCTAATCAATCTGGTATTGATCCACCTGGTACCAGTTGAATGCCAACATACACCCATATGTATTTCGCCAAAAAATGGCCAGAGATCCAAACAATTTGGTTTTAAGGGTTAAATACCAAAGTGCATACTAGTGTTGTGCGTTGTGGGTTGTATTCTCCCTTGGTATCAATCTTGTTATGTTTATGTTCAGTTGTGCCCATTTTCTTATTTTGAATGTGCATTTAACCTTTTCATGAGTGAAGTTGGATGTTATCTTGTTGAACCTCGAAACATGTCTTTTGTTTCTTTTTATTGTTCAATGGCTACAATATGGTTTTCATGTTTCAACCCTAATTGCCTTGGTTATGCATAACATGGAATGGATGAAACCCTACAAATTCAACCCTAGTGAAACACTAAATTTATACCAAAGTTAAAATTTTATACTAGTTGGTATCATATTAATCATATTGATAGTGATACCATTGCATCATGAAGTTGGGTACCTTGAATTGTTGATATTAAATGGTATATGAATTTGACAAATATTATGGTACCTCATTTTAGGTCAAACCTATATACTAGGACTAAGTTGGTATACCAAAAGGGGATTACCAAACCAACATTGGTTATTTCCTTTGTTTTACTTAAGGAAGGTTCCATTCAATGGAACCTTCCTCCTTTGTATTTTATGGATATCGATTAGTAAAAAGGTTCCATCTCCCTTTCTTTGCCTAGAATTTCTCCCCTTATTTTGCTCAAGCTTTGGATTTAGCAAAGGCTAGTCATTAAACTCAAGTTGTAAATAGCAATCTTAGTCACAAAACCCAAATGTGTTTTTTAACCCTTGATCATTAGATGTCAAAAACTAAATAAAAATATAAAGAGAATATAATATGGATTTGAAAAATAATGAACTTGACAATGAACAAAAACTAAAAAAAATTAATGTTTAAACAATACATGTCACAAGTTAACCATGATATTAAATAAGAATACAAAAATCACAAATTGTGTTGATGATATTGAAAGGTGATGGGTTTGAAACCTTTGCGCATGCTATCCCATGGTACTTTTTAAAGGTTTATCAATCTTTTAAAAAAATTCATCAACTAAGCTTTTTATTAACTTTTATTAAATAACCTTTTAAAAGTTTATGCAAATTTACATATTTTATAAGTTTTTATCAATTATCCTTTTATATGTTTTCATTTATTGCATCTTTTAAAAGCTTTTATCAAGTATTATTTTGAAGGTTTCTTCTATAATTTTTCACCAACTAAGTTTTCTAAAAGCTTCTAAACATATTTTTAATTTTTTGAAAACTTCATTTAATTTTTTAATGTCTATGAAAATAGATAAAATAAGAAAAAATGATTTCAAATGTTTTATCAATGGTTTCCAAAACCCTAGTTATTGAATTCTAGTATATTGTTACCAATATAATTAACATTACAAGTATAGATGGAACAAAACAACCTACAAATAACAAAAGATTAATGTTGAAATTTTGAAATGTTATTCAATGGTTGTACTTGCATGTGACAATGTGTAAATGGTTGCATTCATTTAATCCCATTAGCAATGACTAATGATGTATTACCGTTTGCATAATAGGTGGGTATCATGAAGTTTTCGTGTTAAATATTCGAAATTTTAATCCTTGTGTATAATTGAAAATGCACAAATCATAATATGAAGACAAATTGGTAACTAGGAATATTGTTTAAAGATGCAACCTAATTCCAAGCTGTTCAATAACTTCCATTAATCTTTCAAAATCTAATTATTTGATACCATGTGTGCCATAAAAAGATAATTCCAACAACCCTAGACTTAGTCAAGTACATTCCAAATTCTTTATAGTTTTCCAACATTGGTGTGGACACCTTTTTGTCAATATCAACTTTTTAGATGACATCATTGGGCCACTTTGCATTTTATTAAATGTTGGGCTCATTGCAATGAATGAAACAATTGGGCATTGCATGGTTGTAGAATTCAAATCATTTCTTGAAAAATGTGATTTGATTTGTTGAATAAAAGTTGAAAGTAATTAACTTGACAATTGTGACAACATAATAATCCATAATATGTCATAATTGATGAAAGAAAGGATGATGATGATGATGAATGGATTTCATTTTTCACAAATAAAAATGATGATTATGGACTACCTTTTGAATAAATGCATGAAAATTTATGTCAATGGATGAAATAAATTCATAAATATATGGATGCATTTTGTTCATTATGCATGAATGGTAGATGCTCATGTACATAATTCATCCATGAACAAGCTAAATTACATACATGTCATGTAGCTTAACTTGTTCATGTGAAAAATCTTATAATTTTGTTAATTTTGTATAAGTTATAAAGTTTTTCATACATATTATACAATCTATCTTGGGGTCAATCCATGTCATGGATGAGTGTTTTAAGTCGCAATTTTTGGTTGGGTTCCAAGGAGCTTAAGTAAATGTTTTATATGTAAAGGATTGTAAATGGAACCAACCAAGTTCACTATAACCAAACTCAAAACCTATTCTACGTATTTTTGTGTATACTAGTTTTTATAAAGGTAGGTTGTACATTTTAATGATGTAATTGTTTAACAACATTTGTACCTACACAATTTCCAATCTTGAGTACTGAACTTGTAAACAAGAGTGATGTTATTCCAAAGTAAAACTTATTTGGATTCTTTTGGGTGGAACCAAAATGGAAGTTAAGAATATGAAGATTTGGGCTCATAACTTCATTAGAAGTTTTGTTAAGATTAGAAAAGTTAACTAGAAGTAGAATAAGAGGTAGTTTTGAAAATGTAAAATCAAACATTTGCTTGAACATATAATTTTCAACACACAATCCAAGTGCATAGTGGCAAATTTTTTAATGTACATCTTTCTAGGTGAGTTTAATTTGCATATTCAAAAATGGAGGGGTTTGGGTGAAGATAGTTATATTTCCAAATCTTTCCCTAACAAATAAGGGTGCAAATACACTCAAGGGAGTTAACAATATTACTTTATAAAAGGGCTAAGATTTTGTTTTTAGTCTTTTTCACTTTTTTATTTGAATTTTTTTTTAATGAAATCTTTGCAACTTGTTTTTAAAAATACATAGAATTGCCCCAATATATCACATTTTTGTGTTAGTCATTGTTGAACAAACATGAATTTTTCAAAATGTGCAAATTTTGCTAGATTTTGGGTTTTGTCTTGAAAAATTATAATAATATCAAATCATATCAAAATATGTTAACTATCTTAGTTTCTTGTATAATAAGTTATTATATATATGTCATGTTCTTTACACTCCATTTATGTAAAGGATTTTTGAAATTTTAAAACATAGTTTGAATTTCTAAATTTTTTGCAATTCATAAATTTTAAATTGTGAGTGTTTTTTGAATTTGGGTAGTAAGTTATTATCATATAATTTTTATTATTATCAAAAAAATTAATATTTATTAAAAAATATTTTATTTTAGTCCTTTGTAAAATTAACTATTTTTAACACAAATATTGTTCAAGTTCAAAAGTCCTTTATTAAAATAAAAATTCAAATTTTAATTTAATAAAATTTGAATTTCAAATTCTGAACACTCGTACTAGTTATTTTAACACATTTTGAATTGACTAACATAATTTTAAAATGTCAAAACAAGAACAAATGTAAAAAAAATTCAAAATTTCACCACCATCTAACATGATTTTAGAGTGCTTTGAACATATTTGCATCCATATGTGATGCAAACACAATTGAAAATGATGTGAATTAGCTTAAGAATGCACCTTGGGAATGAGTCTAATAGAAGGGAACACGCCAAAAACATCCATCTATCTTGCGACATTGCAAAAAAGAACAAATATTTCTTTTAAACTTAAAACTTCAAAACGTTAGATTTCCAAATTTTTCAAGAAGTCATCAATGCCAAAAGTTGCTAATGTGCCTCTTCAAAGTCGTAGCATCATTGATGTTTTTTCACATCCAAAGATTTTTTAAACCCACATTAAGTATGCATGCCTTGCCCAACCTCTTAGGGCAAAGAACTGGTAAGCTTAGCATTTTTCTAACATATGTGGAGGATGCTTTACCCTTAGTAATTTTTTTGCAAAGTAACAAAGGACAACACCTTGTCCGTAAGGTTGACAATGACGCAAAGAACCTGACTTGTAAGAAGTGGGAACATTACAAAGCATATAAGAACCCTCTTTGAAACGAGGTACCATAGTACCTTAGCCTGGTGAGGCACCAATTAATTATTTTTGGATTTACCAAAAATCCAAAAATCTGAAAGAAACTCTAAAGCACACGACTTTCATTATTTAGTAGAGTGCCTAATAGTAAAACATTATTTTTACTGCCAAGAGTGAATGAAGAAAAAATAAAATAAAATTACTACACACTTTGCTCCAGATAGATGTGCCTCTATTTTACACTAATTTTTTTTTTTTCAAATGCTTTAGGAATCATGAAAACTTATTGATACTACATTTCTCAACTGAACTCCATGATGATATGGAATGATGTTAACTGCAAACACTTGAACATGGAGATTGTCCCAACCCCTCTTTGAAAGATTTCAAGTTGTTTTGAGGCTTTGTTGTTGAGGTCACTAAAAAAGATGGCATATCAAATTGGGTCGATCAATTTGTTTGGGAGTTTGGACACTTGACCTTAGCACAAACGAATCTTCCATGTTGTTAATCCAATGCCCTCGTCACCATAGCACACCCCATTTGTGCCAATAATTCTACCTTCACAAACTTTGTGTGATGGCTTTGCTGGGACTTGGGGATTGGGGGGATAATTGATGGGCACTTATTCGAAGACATCTACATGCGTGTGCAATATTACTAAACACACCATATGGTGCGGCCTATTAAGTGAACATCATCAGCATAAGTGAGCATCATCAGCATGACGCATTGATGAGTGAACCGAATCTTACCCACATAACATTTTCCAGCATTGGTGGGGTTGGGTACGGGGACAATATATTCTGCAAAATTTGTCACTAAATGGGTTTTCTCATCGTGTTTTTGGGGCTGGGGTCCAGGGAAATTGTGTTGGCAAATTCGTTGCTCTTATATATTCACTTTCTTTTACACCATAGGGGACGGGCCCAGCTTGACTTCAGTTCCCCGGAGCAAAGGTTTTGATTCCATTTCCTTCCAAAAGGATCAATTTTTTTTGTCATTGCATGAAACATGCTGTCTTCCTTACTTGCCCATCACCCAACACACCTACCCACCCTTCATTTCCCAAGATTTACGAGAAGTGTTGAAATGAGATTCATAATTGTAGGGAGTGTCTCACTAACATGGCAACATGTCATTCGACAACAGCTCCTTGCATCTTTCTGCTGTGCGACATTTTCATACATCCCTAATTCCTTTTTGCACATTCTTGGTCGCTGGTTGGTTAAATCTCATAATTCACTCTTTTGTGTCCCATAATCTGTAATCTTGGGACTTCCATGCAATCAATTATATTCTATGATGACTCCATAATGGGCTAGTTACCAAGAATAGTCCCAACACTCACACACCTTGACTATATTCATAGTAACCCATGAATAGGGCGCATGCTCAAGATAAGGGCGGGAGGGTTTACTTGAAGATTTTTTGGGGTGGGGTTTGAGGGTTTTCCTATGGCTTGGTTATTCATAAAAAAACGTGTTTGCAAAAAATTTTGCATGTGTGCTGAGTTCAATTTTTTTTTTGTCACATATGCTCTTATCACATGTTGAAAAGAAATTAAAAACTAAAAGAAAGCATGTTTCTTGTCATTGTTTCAACAATTCCCATGTGTCTTTCACATGAGTTGATTCTATCTACTAACGAGACAGACATACTCTCCCAAATCTTTCCTTATGTTGTTGTTCCCAGTTGCTCACGTTTTATCCCATACCCTCTTGTTTGTTCCTCACACAAATATCTATTCTTTTTGACCTGGATAGATGGGCCAGATGGGATACTTAAACCAAATCAATCTTGGGAGAGTCCAAAATTTGAAGACTTTTTATCATGGGAAGCTCCACAGCACGCTTTTTTTCTTTTCACTTTGGTGAGGTATGTGGGTTGGCTATCATTTACAATAGTGCCTAGCCAAAGTTGATGATTTTATTTATTTATTTATTTATTATTTATTATTATTTTGGGGGGGGGGGCACAAATGAAAGAATTCATTGCAAAAAGAAGGAAACAACAAGGACCGCCCACCACCGAGCCAATGGGGAGCTCAACCATGCACTCAACCCAACAAACTAACTCACAAAGCCCCTTTGAAGGACTTGATAACACCATTTAATAAAATTTATCCCTTCTATCACATATCACCTTGTGTCTGCCCCAGCTTTTGTCAAAGTTCTTCAAGTGTTTATTTTCTTAGTAGGCACATGCTTGCTCAACTTCATCATGCACATTGCCCATGCAATCCTTCCATAATCCATCAAAGCATCCCATATGAGCTTCTGCCTTTTGTGAGCAGGCCAGCTTTCATTGTTGAATGCCTTGTCATTCCTTTCAATCCAAGCCAAGTTTGCTAGGGGCCAGAAAGTAAATGCCTTTATGTTCTGGCTATGACAACCTAGAAGGCAACTTCTAAATAACACAAACTCAGAAATATTTATCTCAAAATATGGTGAATTTGGTGGATTTTTTTTTTTTTCAAAAGCCTCTTTGGAAACCTTTGTAGTCTGGCCCTTTTTTGTGTGGTCAAGTGCCAAATTTTCACCCCCAAAAAAATCATTGCTTCAAAGGTTCAAATTTTGTTTTTGTGTGTGATGGGCTAATTTAGGAGACCCATCACGAAAGAAATGTTATGAACTTTCAATACCTACAATTTGTGTGACTTGTGCTATTGACCCAGATGTGAACTCATTACACAACTAATTTCTCTTTCCAAATGATTGTTTAATTCGACTATATTTCACATCATAGGTGTAAAAATTATGAAATTGACTCCAAATAAATCCACTCGTGAAAGGTTAGGTTTTCCAACAATACTCAAAGTTTGTCTCCATTTCTTTACTTTTTTAGTTTTGATTTTAATGAATTTTTTTTACATAATTTTTTATATTCAATAAATTTTGCATTAAAGATTGTTGTGTGTTTTTATGTTGACACTTATAATTCTTGTTATCAACACACATGAACCAAACAACATAATATTGTTTTAACGTAATGCTTACCATCTAAACATTGTGAAACCCTCTAAAAACAAAATAATTTCACTTGCAACAAGCAAGAATTCAAGCCCAAAATATTAAAAACATAAACATCACATGTAAATTTTTTTTACACAAACATAAAATAAACATATAAACACATAACATTATGCTTTGAAATCTCAAATCATCAAAAAGGATTCAAATCATAAAACTTGAAATTATATCTCACACACAAAATATCTGAAATTTTATTCCCACGAGGATTAGTTCCAAAATAACTTACTTAGTTTATGTACAATAACAAAGATATAAACACAGAACTAAAGTGAAACTCCTAACAAGGTTCATAAGTCTAAACATCACCAAATCATCTCAAAACACCTTACTCATTGAAGGCTTTCCAACAATACAAATGGATGACAAGAAATACACCGATTTACAAGATCTCAACATGACAAGGAAACAAAACAAACAACCCACATTCATTGATAGATATATAAGCACCCCAAATCATATGGGGGTACTCATTTTGTTTCATATTAATTAGTTGGGGGTGCCTCACAAGTCCAATTTTTAATTTTTTTTGGCAATGAACCAATTTCATGAGCCCATCACAAAAAAGTAGTTGAAACTATAGAGGCTCCCCAAAATAGAAGATCCTATGGAAAGATGGAGAGCCTCCCCCTTAGGCCCACCTATATAGATGAGAAGGGGAGGACTTTGGGCAAAACATATGGGATTCAAGTGAGGTGCTATTGGGAACACATTGAGAACCTGATGGGAACCCATTGGGAACAAAAAAAGAATGAAAAAGAATCTCTACTTGAAAAATATGATTTCAACCTATAGGAAGGATTTCACATGAAAAAAAAATCCCAAATATGCCAGATTTTGAGAAAAAAATTCTATAAATTGCCGGATTTTTATTATTACTTCCAGTAAGTAGCCACAAATATTTTAAAATTTTGATTTTTTCCTACTTCCATATTAGTACATGTGGCCAAATTTGGCTAAATCACTTTTGAGATGGTAGCCACCTTGGCTACATCACAATATTGGAAAAACAAACCTCGATTAAAAGGTAACACTATGTACAAAGCCGTACAATGGCCTGGTACAGGACACAAGGTCGTGTATCATCTTATTATGTCCTTTGTGTGAACTCCACACTCTTCATGTGGAAGTTGGAATCCAGCTCCAAACACATACCTAACATACCTTTGTAAGTACTAGGGCCAGATTCTCAATTATTAATTTCTTTGAAAAAAAGCCTTTTTTTTGTGTCTATCCAGCTGAATATTCAAGTTAACGCACTCATATGATCAATCCAAACACAGAACATTCTCAAAACATTCACTTCTAATAAGGGTGGACCTTTGTGTAAGCTCCACTCTTCATGTGGATTCTGGAAGTTGGCATGGAACCCAGCTCCAAACTCCCAACACATATCCTTTCCAAGCAACCCTTTTTTTCTATTGGCAAAATATCACCAAAAGTAGAAATTCAAAATTCAAGTTTCAAAGATGAAGTGATTTTGGAGGTAATTATTTAATCGCCATAAGCGATGGGGAAAAAGAAAATAGTAAAAATGAGCAGATTTCTATATTTGGTTAAAAGTGTATAGCCAAAAATATAAGAATATATGATTAAAGATTTGTATATCATATCTGCTTTACACCAATATTTGGCAAAATCTTTCTAAGGATGATCATCACTTTTTTTAACATCTTCCTATTTGCGATTGCCATTTTGGCTATAGATATCTTTCAATTAAATTTCACTCTCTCAAAAGTTTCAGGATTTTGGTTTTCAAATTTGTGGAAAAGTTGGTGACACAAGCCCTTAAAAAATAGCAAATCTAGTCAAAATTGCACTGAAATCTCATAAACTTCTAAAAATTTCTAGAATTTTTTTTGGTTGGAAAAACGACAAAATTTGTCCCCAAACAAATCATTGTGAGGATCAACCCTCTGTTTCATCTTCAATAGTTGGCTCTTTAAAGTGACTAAATATTGATGAAAGTGAATACAAAATATTCATTTCCAAAAACACACTGTTTGCAGGTACTAGGGTCAGGGTTCCCAATAATTCTTTTCTTTAAGAAAATCCTTTCCCGTGTCTATGGGCCATGTATTCAAGTTATGGTACTCACATGATCAGAGCATTTACGTATAATAAGGGCCACTTTAGACAAGGGTAAAGGGACCAAAAGCCCAGGGACCAATTTGAAGCAAACCTTGAATTGGACCCTTTTTCACATTTTAGAAAGCACTTAGTTCCCAAGGTACAATGAGTGTGTCTGAAGGCTTAGGGTTCAATTCAAGGGTCCAATATCAAAAATGTGTGATTGGCAGGTGAGAGGATTTGTGAGACATGTCCCAGGCAGGTTTTTTTTTAAATTTTTTTTAAATTTTTAAAATTTAATTTATTTTTTAATAAATTTTGTGATGTAGGCACACTGGTAGTGATCATCCACAAGAGGAGTTAGCCAAATTTGGCTACAAGTCACAGAGAAAAGTGGAAAGCTTCAAGAATCCTACCTACTATATTTTGGCAACCTCCTGGAACTTATTTTCTAAATTTGGGCAATTTCAGAATTTTTTTTCCTGGAAATATGGCAAACTTGGCTCATGTTTTTTTTTTTCAGAAAAATCTTTTGTATGAGTCACACTGGCATTATATTTGACACAAAAGTGACGAAAATTTGTCACCGAGTCGGAGGTGGCCCATAGGCATGGAGTGAATAGTGGGGAGTCCGTCCATGCTGGAAAGATTCTTATAAAGCATATAAATAATGTTTTTTCCTTGCCATGCACGTGAAATATTGGAGACACAAAGACCGCTAAACTTGACTCTTTGGCTTCTACATACACGAGTGAGGGCAACCCATGGCTACGTCATTCCAGCCACCCATGGCACCTCGCTCAGTCCCCTGCAGCGGCTGCCCTGGCTTGTTTTTTCAAAGAACAGGAAGTAGGGGGCTCTTAGGGTCTGAAATATTTAAAGGACCTGAACTGGTGGTTTTTTAAAGACTCAAAAGCACCACCCAACACTAAACCAGACTTGTGTTCGGCTGTCGGTTCTTTTTTAATATGCTCAAAATCGAGAACTGCCAGTCGGAGTGCATCCTCGTTTCAGGACCTTAACGACGAGTTTTCTCTCTGAGGACCTCATTTCAAGTCCCCAACAACGAGTTTTCTTTCTAGGAATCTCGTTTCAGGTCCGTCTCGAGGTCTAGACCGGGTACTGAGAATCTGGATTCAAGTCCTTTATCAAGGATTTTGGCCACTTCGGTTCAGGTCCTTGAAGGTTTTGAGGACCTCACTCGTTTCAGAACCTTGTCTTGTTTTTGTTGCCATAGACAGACGGACAGACACCATGTTTGCTTTTATATATAGGATAAGGTAGATTGATCAGTCGCAAAACACTTAAACACTCAGGGCAGACAAGATCCAAGGGGAGGGCTCTATTGTTTTTGTTGTCCAAACAAACTTCAACCCCAGCTCTTGGCACATTTGACACACTAACAATTGTCAAAAAAAAAAAAAAAAAAAAAAAAAAAAAAAAACCCAAAAAAAAAAAAGAAAAAAAAACCAAAAAAAAAAAACCATAAAAAATTTAAAAAATATATTTTTT
>Ga0116231_10004742_pt1 | contig 27328 bp, 18 predicted proteins | sample S1TSphgellanicum_2_FD_89695 | JGI IMG/M metagenome (GOLD analysis project Ga0116231, IMG submission 89695) | Host-associated microbial communities from peat moss isolated from Minnesota, USA - S1T2_Fd - Sphagnum magellanicum MG | ecosystem: Host-associated > Plants > Peat moss > Unclassified... | reverse complement strand
GCAAAGCATATGGGTTAAACACCTAGGTGCTATTGGCTAACTTGCAACATTTCTGCAACAACAACAACATCATCATCTTAAATTATTATTATTTCATTCCTGGTTTATTTCCTTCCCATTCTTGGTGGGCAGAAAGTTGCAGTGTCAGACTCAGCAGAGGGATGGTGTGCAGCTGGCAACCTCGGAGCTTCCAGGGTATCCATCCGCATGGACAACCGGACGGATGGACAGAGGGAGGATGATGGGACGCACGGATTCAGGGGAGGCTTCATTTCTCATCCCGACGTCCTTTACTATATGTAATATGCAAGCCAAATCTTAAGTTTTCAAATTTTCAACCTCACATAACCAGACCCATCCTAGGAGAATTAACAATGTAAGATGTCTCTCAAAAACCCATATCAAAAACCTTTTCATATTCGGATTGTGCTATCTTCATATTGCAAAGAAAAAAAAATTCCTCAGATTCCCTTAGCTGTTGCAAATAATCAATAAGCATTCTCAATTATGATTCAAGGAACATAATTTGTGTTCAAAATTACAAAACTTCAGTGTCATAGTAGACTGTCCGTAGCTTGCTTTGTAACCTTGAAAGATTTAAGACTTTTTGTCAAAGCCTTAATGACTCAGCAAGATCCAACATGTGTTTTGAAGGGGGTCTTTGGAAACCCTATAATAATAATTCATGAATTTTGCACCAGAGTGGGCACTGGGGGCATTCCCAAAATAATAGCCTAGACCCACATTGGGGGAACGGCCTTATTTGCAGTTGGGAATATGTCTAAAGCAAAACACCAAAATCTGGAACCAAAATTTCATAAATCATGAGCCCTGATGATGATCGATGTGTTTCTCCTAGGTGCTGGGGCACCCCTCCAGGTAAGGAGCCTCCTCATGGCTTACTATGTATGTTTAGAGACATTATTCAAAAATAAAAATGCTTGCTCTCCTCTAAGAGGATTCCTGAATTCGTTTATGTTTAGAAATTAAAAGAGGATGATGGGGGCTCATTTGGGCCATTGAACACCTAGGGTGAACAACCTACACTGGTGCTGTAGACAGGGTGAAGACAGGGTGACTTTATGGATAACTCTATTACCCTTGTGCAGTAAATCAGGGTCTTTGAGTCAAATTTCATCATTGAGTCATTTTCACGGACATTGGTACTGTCACCTTCTCATTTTCACAAAGAATTGAGAGCCGAATCTATTTAAGACAAGGTCCAATTTCATTTTCATTACACAACTTTCTTTTTTTTTAAATAATGATTTTGTTCAACTAGTGCACATGATTTAAGACAAAGATTATATAATATTAATTATATATATATATATACAACCAATCAAATGTAATAACTTGTTTAAAATATAGGGCACAAAGTTTATATTTTTTCAATAAAATTGTACTTATGTACTTAAAAAAACTGAAACCTTTTCAAAATGGGGCAGCACCCCAGTTTAGGTTCTATTGAAAATATTCTGATTCTCTGGTTAGGTTCCAAAGGCAAGTTTCAAGAAAATATGAAACCTCTAGTGGAAACTAGAGTTTGTTGGTATTTTTTTGGATGTTTTCACATTTATGTACTTGCTCTTTTTTTTTTAAAAAGTTGTAAGTAATTGAATTTGAATCTTATCTGAAGAAATGGTGGTTCCAACTATGAACCTGCTGATGCCATAAGATTTTGGAAACCAAACGGTGGAATGGGTGCAGTATGATTTTGAATTCTGATGTTTCAATTGAAACCCTAAAAGCTTGTGCATTTGATTCATGAAGTTCTGTGCTCATATTGAAGAAGCACCTGGAGTAGTACAAATTAGTGCTCAGGAAGGTCAAGTGCTAGACCCACCAAAAAAAAAAAAAACCACTAATGAATTGATCGAATGTGAAGCCAGAGTATGCACCAGTGTTGGCCAATTATTGTTTTTTTTTTAATAACTGTCATGTAGGTTTTTTTTTTAAAAAACAAATTGGCGTTCACACAGGTTATCAATATCAAAAGAATTTGAGTGCAGAATACATTATTCAAAAAAAATGCAATAATAATGTTCGGTTATGCATAAGAGTAGATTATCAAACAATCAATTATTAGGCTCTTCAAATCATCTTTGAAATGCAAAGCCAAAGAAGCAGCCAAAAATAGCAGTAAAGAAAATACATTTTTTCAATTGCAAAACATCTTTTTTTTTAAATTTCTCTTCATATTGACCCCTCCTACTCCTACTTCATCGTTGCATAACTTTCTCATTGTTGGTTCAAATTGAGCAATTTAAACTGCTCTGAAATCACCATCTTAAGCTCTACAAATCATCTTGTAACTCCAAAGGCAACAAAATAATATTTAAGGACTTTTTTGAGATGTTTAGAAATAAGCTATAAGTTGTTCGATTGAGAATTTTGGGAGGTTGTAATTTTCTAGTCTTTAATCTGTTTTTGTTGATTTTTAGTGCAACAAAATGTGTCAAGAAGAGGGCTCCATCTATTCTTTGAACACCATAAACAAGGGTCTCACCTCAAAAAACGAGAAACCCTACCTTAATCGTTCAAACATCAGCCTGCCTACCCTAGTTTATAGCTTCTTGTTTTATAACTGACCATCTAGGCATCACCTATGTTGAAAATTTAAATATGTCAAATTTCATTTGTTTTCTCTCAAAAATGATGATTTTTTTTTAATCCAAAAAAATCCTTTTCGCAAATCATAGAGCTTTCCTTTTTGCACTTTCATCAAATTTCTTAAAACTTTAGGTTTTAAAATATCCCCTAACTTGGGATGCAAAAAAGAAAAAAAAATGAAAATTCAATAATTGATTTATGAGAATCGAATGTGAAAACCAATTGTTATTACATTTGTGAAAACTAACATGTCTGAGAACCAACTAACCTAAAAAAAATTTAAAAATTGATACTCAGGTTCTCAACGAAAAAAAAAAGAAAAAAAAAGGAAGAACCAAACCAGTTCTCACGAACCCATGTGAAAACTGGACCGGGCTTTTAGGTTTAGGGTTCATAAATGAAAATGACCTGGATCTTTTAATTGTCATTCATTGCCAACAAGCAAGGGCCACATTGAGTTTTCATATTCCCTTTCAAGCATCATCAAATCAAATGTGGAAGATAAAAACTTGAAGAAAAGTTTTTGTTTTTGGTTATTTGTTTACTGTTTACAATTTTACGTCCATTTGGGACCAGAGAGTCCATTAGACGAAAGATAGATCATGGAGGACAGATTGTCATCTGATACTGACAGCATGCCACAAACTTGGCCAGAACGACTGTGTTCATAGTCTGCATGAGCTCAGCAAGAGTGCTCGTCATTATCATCATCATCCACACAACATGGAGATGAGATATATTTACAATGATGAAACATTTGGACCACATCAAATGGGTCAGTTTCATCATTTAAATAATCTTTTAAAATAGTGAAGTGAAAATCTGAAGTTGCGGTGTTCAAAACCATCCATAAATATTGCATGCTAGCTACAATCTGAATAATTATTCACTTTTCATACGACAATATCATAGCAGATCATGTTAAATTTTTTAACAATTTTTAAATTTATAAAAAGTGTTTAAATAGTATGTAGTATTGCAATGGAATATATCCACTGGAGTAGTAGACCTGACTTTTTATATCTCTGTGTTACTTTGAGGGATCTTCCCCCAGCAGAAGAAACCCTACTAGGGTGTTTATGCCATGGTGGAGATCCCCCTTAACTTTAAAATGTTCCCATGTTCCCATAAAAAGATCGTCATTTATGTGCATGAAAGGTTTCTGTACTCGTGGGTTCTTCGGAGGTTCAAGAACATGCTCAGGTGGTCCTCCTTCGCAAAGAACCCACTTGTACAAGTACCTTAAAATGATGTAACGTGAGAAACAATCCAGGTATTTTTTTTAAGAATAAATTTGGTGATGGGGTTCAGGGCAGGGAGAAGCGGGCTGGCATTAGGAATAGAGTTTTTTCTTTTTCTTTTCTTTTTAAAAAAAATTTTAATAAATTTTTAGTGGTTTAGGCATGTAGTTGATATAGATTGTCACTTTTATTAGTTCCTAGTACTGAAAAAAAAAAAAAAAATCAGTTTTGGGCCATGTTTAAGTCAGTAGAACCAGATCTGGTTTGGAACTGACCTGCTGAAGATTTGTTTTCAAAAACTAGGAACTTAAGAGTCTTGAAATGTGAAGAACCACATCGCAACCGTACTGGAAGTTCTACTGACGAAAAAAATAAATTAGAATTGTTATGGTTCCAATTCCATACATTAATGGGATTGGGAATCCGGTTTTAGGTTTGATTCTAAGAATTACACCCAATTTTGAGTAACCCAAACTAAAACTAACAATTAATTGCTAAATTACACTCCAATTAATTCTCTATTTTTTTTTTTCTTTCAAAAATGTTGATTTGGTTCTGTTTCCCATATACATACATGAAATTGGGAACCCAATTCTAAGTCCAGTTCTTAAAAGTTGTCGGTTTTGGTCCTAGATCAATTCCATAAATCAGGCCTGATTTCAGTTCAATTTTTACTAATCAGAATACGAAGCATAAATAGAATAACTAAATAGAATAATGATTCTAACCCACCAAACTGGGTTTGGGTAACTGCCCAACACCGGTTACAATGTCTGTGTCACGATGGAATCACATCAAATTTGTGTTGAATTGCAAACCTTATAGTTTGTACTTTTTAATTTGAGAATGAAACTAAATAAATATCCTCAATGTTATCGAGCATATCCAAGGGTTTGATATAACTATTGTTATTTCAGCCAACACACAAGATGAGACTTTCATTTTGTGGAGTGTCTTTTTGAAAAAAGAGGTTTAGTCGTATGTCAAATCAAATTGTACGAGATCACACACGGTTCAATTTGGTAACAAAAAAGAAAATTTTTAATTTCATGTTGTAACACAATCTTGCACTTAGCATGAGTGTTTATTTGTGTGTATTGCAATGTAAAAATGGATTTCCAGTTACCCCAAAATCATAAATCAATATTAGAGTGGTCATTTCACAAATCAATACACATTGTTCTCATTATCAACTGAGACCAAAAAAAAAACACTGGTCCTTTTAGATTGCAACAAATCTTTCCCAAAGGTCATAGCCCAAGTGTGTGGCATCAGGTTGTGAGAATATTGAGCATTTAAGGTTCCGTAATTGAATGATAAACGAGTCTCTTTGGATCATCAACTTCTTGAAGTCTTTTTCCATATTTCAACTTAACATACCATCGTACATTGTAGAGTATAGTCCACAATCCTGGCCTATCATAAATTTCCACTATAAAATTTCTGCTTGAATTAAGGCACAATCGGTCCCAACTCCCCCGAACTCTTTTGGGACTTCCATTTCTCAGCTTACAAACAAATAATTTGTTTTTGGTGATGGAACTGTCCTTTGAATCTGCTTTGTTGTAAAGAATTTGTTTATTCATGCTGAACTGGGAAGACTCCAAATAGTAGGTGCAAATCAGTGTTTTACAAGTTCCAGATTTTGGGTCGGTTTTGGTTCTGTGTAATCAGATCACAAAGTTCACATTTCCTTGTTGAACTAGAAATGGGACCATACATACACCCAACCAGATCACCAGTTCATCTTCAACTTGAAATGTGAATTTTTGAATTCTTGGGGGGGTGAAACGGCTACACAAATGTAGTCACCAGATTCTTTTATGTGGTTTTCATTGTGTAGCCAAATATATAGAAGGATGACTAAAGATTTTCACTTTGTTTCTGGCTTATAGCCAAATTTGTCTAAACCTTCATAGCATGGATGATTGCCACTTTTTCTAATGAAATTTGCCACTTAAGCAACAAACAGAAATTCCTAAAAAAAACCACTGTGTTGGATATGATAAAAAAAACTGCTACAAGCTCTCTCAAATAGGGGATATGGGTGGAGCAACTCTAAGACAACTATAAACTCCAAGGTGCATTTTAAGACTTTGATCATCTTCAAGTATCTTGTGGTAAGCAAATGTGAAGTTGATATCACTTTTCCAAAGTATAGAAAAGACATTTCTTCTTTTCATGTAGGTAGTTCCAAAAGGTTGTAGAACATAAAATGCTGGAAACTTACTAGAAGTTTAAGTTTACCAATCTCTCCTTGATCATAGACCACCACCACCACCACAAATGATTGCCCCACTGACAAGTCTTGTATTGTTCAGAGGTCCCCACAATGAATAGAAGAAGAGAAGTGCGAGATTGCATTGCATTGCATTTTGTCAGGGGGACAAGACAGAGAGAGGCTAGGGACACAAGATGAAGTGGTGCAAGGTGACAAGGGAGTACTAAAGAGGACTTCCCTACTGAAGGGGGTTAAGCCTGACATCCGAACTAGTTAGTTAGTTAGAGAAGATGGAAGTGGTCTCAAACCTCTCATGTACTGTATATAAATGATATGGTGCGACACCCACCCACCCAGTTTGATAACTACTACAGAATCAAAAGTTTTCAACAACAATTGTTTTGATGATCTTCTGAAATTTGTTGCCAGAACATGTACCATTGCAAAGTCAGCAATTTCCTTTCCAGGTTATGAAATTTTGGTTGTACCTCTCTAATTGCTTACTGACATGTTTATTTACATTGTCACATGAATCATTGGGACAACTTGCTAGGAAAAAAGCTTGAAAGAAATAACATCAAATCATTCAAAAAAGAGTTGAGTAATCAATCAGCTTATGAATTTCTTTTTTTTATTATAATTAAGTTTTTTTTTTCTCAACATTGTATTTGAGGTTTGTGGATGATTAAAAGACCATTTTCTAAATAGCCAAAATCCATCATGTTAAAACAAAGCACATTGAGATGCATGAACACTTTTTTTTGGTGAAAAAGAGCATTCCAGTTATATTGATGCAAAATGCTTTTAATGGCAAAAATCATCAAAATCATCAAAAATCAAAAATTGTCTACTTATGTCAGAAATGGTGTGTGCTCTAGTAAACCACAGTATTTGAGTTTTGGAGAACCACACTGGTTAGTGAACAGGAGACCTTAGAACCGACCTGATATCCGGCGGGGGCGGAGTGCAGCTCTGTGATGTATGCTCACCAGCCCAACAGTGGGTGTGGAACCGGATATCAATCAACGCAGTTGAGGTTCAATCCCACAAAGCAAGCAGTCCGGAAGTGGGCACCACGGAAGATGTCGCGGATCATGCCACAGAGTTTCTCAATTCGTTTGGAATAATAAACAAATGAGTGAGTGGGTATTGTAATCAGGAGACTCAGCGACGAATTCATAATTGTTGAATCTAGTGGATCATCGGGACACACACCCAAAAATCCCCAAAAAAAAGTCGCTGAGATCGATGGGAAAAGCTTGCTCTAAAGTTCTAGTAATTGCACAAAAAAGGTTTCGTTGAAACTCGAGACAAGCCAGTAGCAGCAGCTTGTGCTAGATGTCGCTGCTTGGAGTCCTTCAATTAGGCCCCGCTGCTCCATGGGTCCCCCTTTTGTCGCCAAAGTTGCAAAAAACTTAAGTGAGCAATAAGAGCTGGGCTCGGCTCGATCCTAGCTATATAGTTAATTCCACTCTTCATGATATGTGTGTGTAGATCTAGTCTCTGACATTAATTCATCCGTTTGTTCCTCATGTAGGAACTGACTCGCAATCATTGCAATTCTTGTTGAATTCTGGGGTGGTCTGGAATCAGTTCGCGTGAAGCTGGTGGTCTTTCCCAGCTCGATCGATCGACTAATTAGCACTAGACTTTCTTAAGAATAATATCGATCCGCCTTCATCTAGCTTATAGCTAGCTAGAAGATCGTGCAGGAACTGACAGATCCTCTGGATACCTCTGACAATTCGAGGGTCAGGGTTTTGTTTCTGATTTTTTTAATTTTGTGGCCACGTTTGAATATACAAGTTCGTGTCATTTGTTGAGGAACTGGCTTAAATGATTGAAGGTGTGGGCTGCAACTAAGAATATCAATATGGCAGCTAGCTAGCTAGCTAGCTAGCTACTTGGGTGATGAATATGTTCACGAAAAGCAACAAGTCTTGTTTCTTTGCACAACAATCAAGAAGCACAATTCCAGTTACAAGCAGATATTATTCATATTCGCAAGCTGGTTCAGAACTTACTTCAGCAGTATGTGAATCTTAAGTCCGATGCTACTAACGACGACATCGCAGTCCAGTCCTGCAGATGTACTATTCAGACCTGTGATCCCTGTCCTGCATAGTACAGCTGCTCGCTGTATATATGCTAAATGTCGCATCCTACTTACTATGCAGGACTGGGATATCAGTCTTCGATCACAAGGACCATGATTTTCCCCTGCAAAATTGGTCACATCAAATCTGCAATTTCATCTTACATTTTGCTAAAATTATCCTCCCACAGGAATATAGGGTAGAAGAAGTAACTCTAACCATAGCTCAAGGATGGATTTCGCACCACATGAGGGCCGCAAGCTTACGACTCTCGTTCATAGAGTCGATCGAGAAACCACCCAAACGTTGTTATTATATATAAAACGGTCGCCTGCATCAGCTAATTGAACTGTATAGTAGATTAATGTCGCAAATCATTCTTGCTAGCTATTAGAAGCACAAATTCTTGTCGCTGTTCTTTGAGCTAGCTACACGAAGATTATATGCTTCTATTTAGTCAAAATATCTCTGGACACAACATTGGTTGTTGTACGGGTCTCTTTCTTTCTTTCTTTCTTTCTTTCTTTCTGTGAGATCAGCAACAACCGAATGGAAAGCCATTGACATAAGGTCTTTGTTTCTTTCTTTCTTTCTTTTTGTTAGATCAGCAGCAACCGAATGGAAAGCCACTGACATAGGGTCTTGTTTGTTGCTGCAAGGTTAAAAGTACTGGTAGAATGTCAACATATTGACTGTAGTAGATCATCATTCTAGATCATTCTAGATAGCTAGTTGACCTACACACACTCTGCATATAATATACCAACAATGTTCCTGACATCATCTGACACAAAAGTTGTAGCGCGGGGGGGTCTTAATCATTTCGCACGCATCAGTAGTGATCATGATTGTTGAGGTACTTACCGAGTCCCCATCGATGATCAATCAGGTGCAAGAAAGACTGTTTGTGTCCCGCGGTTCATTTGTGGAGTATTCTTGGTTTCCGTGGCCGTAGTAGCGCACTTTCACGTACTAGCTAGCTAAGTACTAGTACTAATAAGTACACCTACAACAAGACAATTGGGTATGACATGCTTTAATGCTGCCTATTACTAACAAACAGAAGCAAGAAGCCAATCTAGATAAATGAAAATCTACAACATGCGTCCACAAGAGAAACTTAGGCGGGCTTTAGATTTAGGAGTCAGGGTTGGAAAAAAACTTGGGGCCAATTTTGAGCATTTTGTTTGCTTGTTGTCAGGATATTAGTAAATGATGGTAACATGTGGCGGGCCCAATGGTTTGCAAATTGGCTTCCCAAATTCGTTGGTATCTTTTTTTCAAGCCTTTGGGCCAAATACAAGGCCATAAAGTTCAGCATTTGTTTGTTAGTAACTTGAGAGGCAGATTGAAAAGATTGTTTTTTTTTCCCCCCCAGCCTTGACTCCTAGTGTAAAGCCCCATGATTTGATTTCAACTTTTGCACCTAATAGGAATGCCTGATTTGAGTTGAACCCTTGGCCTTGAGTCCTAGTGTAAAGTGAGCCTTAGAAAACCTCATTTGACGAAGTACTTAATCTTCGAGAAGAAATTCTCTTAACTAGAGTCTCATAAATGCTCGTCAATCTTAGTTACACTTTACCTGACCCATACCATAGCAAGTATTGCCAAATTTCGATGTGAAAAACATGATTTCAACCTACACAAAAGATTTTTCATGAAAAAAATTGGCCCAAATCCGCTAGATCTATAAGAAAAAAAAAGTCCAAATCTCTCCAGATTTTTATGATAAGTTCCAGCAGGTAGCCAAGAACATAGAAGGATTTCTGGCATTATTTAGGCCCTGAATACTCCATAAGGAGCTCTGTCTGTGTCAGAACAATGTGAGAAAAGTAAAAGACATACGTGGTAGAGCCTCTTGATTCTGTCACACAGTTTGACTACGGTAGAACTGCCCATCATTGATCACTACCATGACCGATCACTTCTTTTAGATCTTCATCATCTGTGCTTCATTTTGAGTTATTTAAAACGTTATGGGAGTGCTACCTCAAGGTCTAGAAATCATCTTTGAAATGCAAATGGAAAGGAGTAGTGAAAAAATAGCAAGAAGAAAAATAAGCTTTTGAACTCACAAAACCTCGGTTTTTTTTTTTTTTTGGGGACCTCTCCTACTTTCAAAGCTTCTAACCTTTTTTTATTTCTTGTTCATTTTAAACGATTTAAAGTGCTGTAGGAGTGCCACTTTCAGTTCTACAAATCATCTTTGGACCCTAATAACACCAGAGCAACATACATACAAGGAATTTTTTGGGTGATCAGGAACTGGCTTTGTGATGTTTGGTGGTTTGTTTTTTTTGAGTTTTTGACCTTGTCTATATTTTAGGAGGGGGCCCTAACTTTCTCAATTCTAATCTGTTTTTTATTATTTTTAGTGTACAAGATGTGCAATAGGAAGAAGGGTTCAAGTTTTGTTTGGACACCAGAAACAACAGAGCCCTCCCCTTGGATCCCGCTTGCCCTGACCACTTAAGTGATCGTTCATGGGCTGTTCTACCCTAGTTATAGCTTGATCTCCTTGCAGAACTTGCTTCTTGCTATTGGTGATGGGTTTAGGTCTTAGGTTTCTAGATTACTCCTCCTAGGACTTCTCATTGTGTGTTCTGGGCGTTCGGGCGTGGTTTTTTTGTTTGGACTTCTATCCTTTCCCTTTTTGTTTCTCATGGTAAGTCTGTTGAGAAAAAACCTAAGTGATAACCTACCTCCTTTCAAACAAGACTTGAATCCCTTTCTATCTGTCTCTCATGTGCAATTCCATGGCAAGGGTGAATGAGCATCCACCAATGCCCCACCATGGATGGATGGATGGATGGATGGTGCAATAAGAGGATTTTGTTTTTCATTGGGTTCTCCTCCCCATAGCTGAGGGTTCCAAAAGTGCTCTAGTGGTTCTAAAGTTGTCAAGGAGGTTCTTGTACAAGTGTGTGTACTCCTAAGGGAGGGGGAACTCCCCCTGCATAACACCCTAGGGTTCTTGTGCTGGGGTAGATCCCTCAAAATACACATAGAAATAAAAAGGGAGTTGCTTACATCACCCCAAAATCAGGCATTTACCGATCTAGAAGTTTTCTAGAATCAATAAATGGAAAGAAAAAGGGGTTGCATATTGGATGAAAATTAGCACGGTGGATGAAATTTGAAAAAAAGAAGATTACATAATGGATGAGATGAGATGAGATGAGATGTTCAAGAAAAAAAGATGTATAATGGATGAGAAATTGATGAGCATTCCCAAAATAAGTCCCAAAAAAAGGGCCTCAGATAGGGCAATAAAACTTTGGGTCCTGGTAACAAGAAAATGTGCCATAAAATGTGCATAACAGGACCCAAAGTCTCTAACGGGCAGCACCAAAATTAGACTTGCACTCAACTCTCACCTTGCACACCCATTGGGCTTGTTAACCCTTCACATAATTTGCCCTCCAAATACACTAGGAAATTTATGAGTACTTTACATCGGGGTGATGGGAGATTCAAATGCCAGATTTTCATTGTATGCTTGACAAGCATTGCCGAGTACACACTCATGTTCATATCCAAATATTAAGTCTCCAATCTGAGTAGGGTCTTGCATTTTATTTTCATTTGCAAATAAATAAAATGAAAAATCAAACTAATACTAGGTAGTGTCCACAAAACACCAATTTTTGAAATTTTGAAAAATAAAAATTGAAAATAAACAAGAATTTTTAAAATAAAAGTGGGAAAATTGCCAGTTGGATTATGGAAGATAATAGTGCCCTGAAAATGTCAAAAAAGCAGATTACTTTTAGGCTAAAGTTCTCATCCTGAACACAGGTTTTGATTTATTGGCTAAGCAGCATCTAATGGCAAACACCCCAGGAATTTTAGGTTTAAAACCACTGATGGTTATAATAAGAGAACTAAAATAAATCTTATTCAATGTAACATCCAACCTATAATGATTTAAATTTTTATCTTTCTCTCTTTGGCTTCATATATTCAGCTGAAATATTATTATTGCTCATGTAAAGATGTTTAATTATGAGAAATATCATAATATGACACTTTTTTTAATGCATTGAGATCATATTTTTGTTAAATGCAGTACAATTTTTTTCTTTTCAATGAAGAGCTTCAAATTACTTCATATATATATATATATATATATATATATATATAGAAACTAATGGTATATATATCTTCAAAAAACCATTAGTCAGATTTGATAATTTTAAATTTTCAAAAATCATGGAACTTGTCCTTAGTTTCCAATGGGGCATCATTCAGTCTTCTTGGCACGTCCAGATTTAACTTTTGTAAATATTGAAAGATAAATTTCATAAGAATTGTATGTCTACTCTGACTCTATCATAATGGGTTTTGCGCAAGTTAAAATAAGTCCATACATGACTTTTTCAAAATTTAAGTTTTTCAAAAAACAAGTCATTTTTATAAAAATTAAGTCCAACTAGCAACCACAAAAGAAACCAATGAATGTGGCTACATTGCTCGTAAGAAAGAAGTAAGTAATATGGTGAAAGTGAAACACATGAAATAACATTTGTAACAACCTCTTAATAAATTCTCTCAGTGAGAAAATAAAACTCATGTGTGAAATTGCAGGCAATTGTGTCCAAATGCTACCCCAACCAATTGTACAATTTATCCTTCATGAATGCAAGGATGAAAAAATGTGTTTGTCTTCCATAGATCCAAGCATTAAAACAACTACTACTTCATCTAGCTTGATATACTCACTTAGTTAGTGAGTCAACAAGCCATTGTTGTCACCCACAACTTTGTGACTAAATTACTATCAAAAGGTTCAACCATAGCCTTAAATATTTGTGCCAAAAAAACTACATTTTTTTATATCATTCGATCTTATGTTAAAATATATTTGTGCCAAAAATATATATGGCACATCGTACTAAAAATGAAAATATACTCAAACAATGATTAAAATTATTTTTCATCTTTTTAAAATTTGTAGCACCTACTAAACATTGTGATTTCATATGATTGGAATAAGTTTGCGAGCCATGTAAAAAGTTTGATAATTATCATATCACAAATGTGTTTTTTAAAGGCAATGACCATAAGTATGTGATAAATTAAAAATTTGACAAATAAGCACTTTAAAATGGAAGATGGCAAGATATGTGAAGTGGGCCATTTTTTTAATTTTCATTTCAAACATTTTTTGGTTGACTAATTCAAACCAAAACCTAGTGCAATCCAAAAAAAGAAACATGCTCTAATATACTTCATATATCATAAATATACCCATTATTCCTTGAATTTAATCTTTAAAAAAAATTTAAATAATATTAAATAGTATTAACTTTGTGAAAATAAAAATATAAAACCCAAACACCAAAAGTGAAACCAAAAATTAAATGCAACACATTTTGCAAGTGTATACTTTACTCACATGTCATGAAACTACCCAAATTGGCCCCCTTGTAAAGTGCTTTCACCCAAATGAATTTATTGTTTACTTTATCATGTATTTGCCTTGCGACCTTAAAAAAAAAAGGTTCCATTTGCACCAAAACAATTGGACCTTTCACCTAGCTCCTTTCTAATTAGCCTCCTTGTTACATAAGTAATTGGGTAATGACAAGGGTCAAATTGTTTGCATTACTACCTTCAACAAACCAATTAAAGAGTGAAAAGGATAGGCAATTTTCTCCATGCCTACATGACATATACAAATTGAAGAAATTTTTTTTCCTATCAATCTAAATTGCATCATGAATGACTTGTTGCAAAATTGTTTTTGAACATTTGGCAAAATAAAAGTTCTCATATTTTTTCAAAAAATAATGTTTTATTTCCACCCCTAGTATGGCTACCAAAACCTTGCAATGACCTACATGTTTGCATAGATAATATAATTTGGAACAAATAATTTATCTTTGCCCTCAATCCAAGTGCACACCTTGCATTGGACTTGAAGAATTTTGCCATTAGAACCTAGGACACATTTTGCCCAAGGTAACTTTATTGCCCATCTATTTTGGAAATGTTTATTCAACTCATAGTTCTTTTAACTCTTTTTGTATGTTTCAATGTTGTCTTCTATCATAGTAGGGTCCACAATTATGTAGTTGGATTACTCAACAAAAAGGATGTCCATGGGAATTGCATTATAAAAAGCAACAACATAAGCAACATCCATGGGGACAATTACACTAAGAAAAGCAATATTAGAAAAGACATTATGTCCCCAAAATAGAAATTTAAATTTAAAATTCTTAAAGGGCTAAAGTTACCTTGGCATGATCCTAAAAGTCCAAGGACTACAACTTGACACTAGTTGGTGGTCACAAAAATATGAACAAACAAAATAATAACAATTGAGTATCAAAGCTTCAAAGAAAATGGATTTGATCTAAAGAACAAACTTATTAGCCCATCATGATGCAATTTCTATGGTCACAAAAACACATACACAATTTGAAAAAAGGTTAGGGATTTGAAGATGATAAATATCATTTTGTGTGATGATTGACCTTGGTTGTAGTAACAAGCCCATTGCAAATTGTTTGCAATGATGAAACTATGAACATCATTTGTAGATGTTTCAACTCATCAAAATCCAACATATAATCATAATTGAACTTAATGAAATGATCACAAAAACACTTGTGATGAAGTCTCAATAATCAATGGTCATATAAACACAAGTGATAAACAAGAAATTTGAACTCCTCAAATGAAAGCTCAATGTTCATAAAATCACAAAAACAAATTACTACCATTGTCAATAACTATTTACAAGTGCCTTATAATGGAGTTTTAATGCTCACAAGTTACAACACCACAAACACAAAATTAAATCAATTTGTTCCTTGGATTGGGTCCTTTGATTGTCACAAAATCCAAATTCAAAAAATTATGAACATCTAGATTTTAAACATGATCAAAATCTAAGAGTTAGGACTAATGATCAATCACAATATTGAACTTGAGATTGTCAATCAATTGACACAATTTTGAACATCGACCTATGACCCAATTGCTTTTCCACAAACCTAATCACAAAACTCAATCAATCATCACAAAACCCAACCGCAAAATTCAATCACATTACATCGAACCTAATCAATGTTGAAAAACGAAATTCAAACCAAATTGGTTTCAACTTTTAAACATGATGGCACAATCACAATCACAATTTGAATTCCCAATACTATCAACATTCGTTGTCAATCATAATCGTAATTGATCCTAGGATTATCAATCAATCAATCACATTTTTTTAATCCCAAATTGACATTAACATGTTGTACTTCATCCAAAATGTAATGTGGAAAGCATCAACGGAACAACTTTTAGGCCCCTCACGTAGGTAGGCTTGTATTAATGTTTACCACGACCAACATAATGCCCATTACTCACTTATCACCATCCCCACACAAGTGCTTAATAACACCCCCATCGAACATCCCAACTCCCTACCCATAAACATGAAGAACTAGACCAAGGAAAACAAAAAGACTATTTAAATATCACCACCTAGGCCAATCATTTTGGTTGGTCAATCAAAAATGGTCATTTCCTTTTACTGGCTATTGGAGGGCATTGTATCATCATGTGCATTTTTACATGCCAAAAATGGCTTTTTTATATTGTTTAAGTGCCATAGTTCATCCACATGCAATGTAGAGGCCATTTTACTAATCTCGGGGTTTAGAAGTTTTCCATTGGTAGAAGTACAATGGCTTGTAAAGACTATTTTACATACCATAGTACCTTCACCATTTCAGCAATTAACCGTTGGATAATTATTTTGAAACCTTAATTTCGGCACCTGGTTTTTTAATTCTGAAATTTTCGACAAGGTAATGATTATATACAAAATAATAAATAAGATTTTTTATCAATAAAATCATTGTCATGGAAGGTCTGCGATTCAAAAATCTTGAAAAAATCAATTTTTAGATTTATTAAAATTTTGGCACAAATAATGAATCATTTTTCAAAAAATTTGGCAAAAACGAAAAATAATTTAATTTATGCCAAAATGGTAAAGGTACTACAATACAATAAAGTAAACCCTTTGATGAATAGGATGAAACCGAGTTTGCACTTGTAGTAAAGATATGCTGAAGATACAATTGCAAATGACTTCCAAAAAAGGTTGCGAGTGAGATTTTCGCACACTTCCTATGAGGGAAAGTTTTGTGATTCATCATCATGTCGGATTTGACAATCGCTTGTACTCTCTAAATCAAGATTTGAATAGTAGTGGGTGGTCATTATATACAAATGCAATTGTTGTAACAATAGTACCTCAAAATGTAGTGAATGATTGTCGAGTTTGCCCAAGTCCACAACCCGTTTGCTGCATCAACCACAATCAGGTCGTGGACTTTTTCCCCACAAGTATGTATATTCATGCATGTCAAGTTCAGCTGATCTCACTCGTGTGCTTTCAACAAAACTTTTAAAGCGATTACAACCTAAAGTCCAAACGGAGTCCAAATGGCACTTTTTTTAAAGTATTGAGTGTTGGGTGAAGCGGGAGAGTGATCATTGCATGCCTGAGTGCTAAGCTCCATAAAACAAGAGAAATTTTAGGGAGGAATTTAAAATTTTAAAAAATTTTAAATTATTTTTAAAAAAAAGAAAAAAAAAACCCCATCATATGGGTTGTTGGCCCTACTCTTGACAAAAAGACCAACAATTGTGTTTCCAGCCTACTACACCACCTGCATCATTGCAGATCTTGAGGACCCCACCTACTACTTACTTAGGATATTACCCATTTACATAGGTAATTTACCTACATAGTAAAGTTATTTGTAAAGTCAGGCGATTAGGGGGCTACAACAGCCAGTTTCAGCATAATCAAACGTGTAACTGGGAATGAAAATTTCACAAAATGAAATAACTGGGACCCAAACTAGTAGTCTTTCCCACCAATTTTTTTGGTGTGAAACTGAGTTTCATCCTGTCTTTCCTTTTTGCCTGAGCGCCTCTGCTGCTGTTGCTACATATATTTTCACTACCTATACAACTATTATAATTACTCTGGAACCTTGTGCATGAAATAATACTGAGTTTCAGCATTTCATACTGAGATTTAATAAAAGTTCCTTACTTTCCAGATACCACGAAAACAGGGGCGAGAGAGGGTGAGACTGTATAGAGAACTCTTAGTGTTAGGTGAAATTTAGAGGTTTTCCAACATTCGTTACCAAGGTAACACAAGAATGGTTTATTCAGAACCGTGTCATCATTAACCGAATGAGAATCTCGACACTTTGATTGAATATTTGGTCACAAGTTATATAAGCCATAACCTTCAAAACCTTCATTTCATTAGCAACTTACTAGTTAGCACAAGGTGCCAACATTGTCTCTCATCGGCCCAATGATTCTGTAACCCTTCACTTCTTGGATGAAAACAGCCACTCTCTTCATGGATGAAAAGAGGGCATTTTTGATTCTCATTTCAGTTGATTATGCCCAGTAAAGGCTATTTCCAGGCCACTGGTGACCTCAAACTGATAATGGCATGGATGACACCAAGGTGAAACCCTATAAACATAATTATATTTTTATATAGAAATGGATGAAATTGCAAACTTTACCAAAAACAAATATATGTTGTGAACCTTCTAGTGTTATTATGTATATTGAATTTTTTGGCGAATAATCATCAAAAGGCAACACTTTAATTTATTTTTTTTAAATTATTCATAATATTTTTGTCACAATTTCTCTTTCTTTTCAAAACAATCCCCAGATTTCACCCCCCAGAAAAATACTAGAAAAAGAAGCCTAGTCATGTAGCAATGAGTCTTTGTGTCGGCATTTACTTCTTAGTCCTGACAAAAATGCCTTGGAGGTGAGATTTTCATCCCTTCAAAACTTGTGTCATGAGCCAAGGTCTCATACTTTTGTAGAACAAACAATACAAATTAATTGCCATGCAAATGCATTCTAGATTACCCAAGTGTGAGTTGTTGCATTTTTGTAAAATTTATTTGCAACAAGTTATTAATAAATTTCATTTGGTTGTACATAAATTAATATCATATAACATTTATTTTCAACCGTGTGCACTAAATGAATGAACTAATATTACACACCAAAAAAAAATTGTTTAGTTATGTGTAATGAAAATAAAATCGAACCAACTCTAAATAAATTGCTTCTAAAAAATAATCAAAACCAAAGGGTATAAATTTATTTTTTTAAATGATGCTCTTTCCTTAGGTATTGCCCATACCTAGCTTGGAAGCCATTAGTAAAGGGTTTGTCATTTTAGGGTTAACACCATTTGTGACAATCCATAAAAGTATGGTATCATAAAGAAAAGTGACAAATCAAAAACATCAACCCAAAATTTGGCCTCACAAAACTTGAAAGAGCGGTTTCATACATTATTTAGTTACATATGTTTCATATTTTTCCCCTTTCAAAATCAAAGATAGACGTTCATCAACCTAGCCTTAGATGGTGCATGAATTGTTTGATTGAAGATTATATGGTATATATAGTTTTTTTCAAATGATGTAATTAAAAGTAGTGAAAAGAAAAACTTAATTTAAATTCATCCTAATAATATAGGTATGCAACTCACAAAACAAAAGATGGAAAATTTTCATTATTGATCCATATTTATTGCATATTGTTAAAGTCCACACAACTCACACATGATTTTGTTTGAATATTTGCAACCATCATCAAAGATTTAGTATTTAATCAAATTTGGTTCAAATTCCTAATGATCTAACAACCTGCTATTTGATTTTGTAATTATGTATAAATGCAAGACTCTATCTATTGCAATAAGTTTTTATCGCCACTCTAACTAATATTCAAGAAAAATTTGTTTAAATTAAAAACAATGGAAGAAACCTTAAACTATGTAATCAATTAAAATTACTACCAATCTTGGTCTATTGTTTTGGTACATGTTTAAGGGGATAGGTTAATACATAGTGCATGTTAATGCATCAATATCAATGAATCTACCATCCTTTTAGGACTTGAAGCAACAATACCAACACTCATACCAAGATTTATTTTTTTTTCAATTTTGTGATGTAGTTGAGGTGGTGATCATCCATAAGATGATTTAACCAAATTTGGATACATACCACTAGACATGAAAGTAGAAAAAAAACTATCATCCTTCTATATTTTGAGCTACCTATTAAAAGTTATCATAAAATATGGTGATTTGGATTTTTTTTCTTCAAAATGTAGCAAATTTGGACCATTTGTTTTTCCATGACCTTTGTATAAATTGATACCATATTTTTTAGGTCAAAATTTAGCAAAATTTCACCCAAAAGGGAAAAAAAAAATCGATTCATACCTATATTGCCTTCAATATGATTGAAACAACACCAAGCTCATATCAATTTTGTGTTACATGAAAAACTATAATCATCAAATTATTATCTTCACACTTTCCTTGTTCATTTCCATGCTATGAAGTTTTTTCTTTTTTCTTTTTTTTTTTTGCAGATTTTTGTAACCTAGAAAATTATTTTCTAAAAAAGATTTGGACAAATCTGTCTTTCCAATGCAATTTTGACTAAATTTGTTGTTTTTCAGCCAATTTTGCCAAACTTTTACCTCACAAAATTGAAGAAAAAAAAAAAGAAAACTTGACTTCCACCCAACATTTGCACTTGCATGGATGAATGGAAACCACATCCTCTGCAATTATAAAAATTCATAAATTCTCATATTTGGATGTAAGCAGGATAAAATGAGCATTTGATATATCTTATCAAAACCACATGCAAGTAAATGTAAAGTAACAAAAAAACCCATCATCAAATTGTGGAACATGAATTTTTTTAATTAAATGATGCAAGATAAAAAGAATAATAGCAACAAAAAAGCAACAATTAACAATTAATATCAAATTCCAAACATTTTGTTCCTAATCTATTTGTACAATTAGGTTGCTAATATTGATGAATGTTTTATTCTGTACATAATATGTAGATTAGCCAATAGTGCATCATATTAACATTAATCACAATTCCTATGTAAGTCAAGTGAAATTGGTATCATTTAATGAATTGATATACAATACTTGATACCTATTAGTATTGTTCATTTAATAAATCATACAAATGGAAGAAAAAAAATCCTTGGATAATTTATTCATACCAAATTGAGATTAAGTTTCACAAGATTATCAATTTCAATACCCACCTAGTATGCAAGTTTCATGAAGGCTTTCTAATTAAAAACTTGTTGAGATGTTCAAAACTTGATACTAAACCATTGTTAACAACAACATTGTCTATATTTTTTTCTAGGCAAGTTTTTTTGACATTTTTTAGCTAAAAATTATGATTTTTACACATTCAAAGGGTTTTTGGGGGAAAAATGTCCCTAACTAACCAAATTCTCATTTTATTTTATTATATTTTATAAAAACCATTGGACTTTTTAAACATATAGCTAAAATATAAATGGATTCTTAAAATTGTCTACCTTAATATTTGTTTTATAGCCAAATTTAGCTACATCGTCCTCTGAATGATGTCTAGTTTAACTACATCACAAAATTGAAAGAAAAATTATAATTATATGTGTATGTGTGTGTGTGTTCAATTTCTAGTTTCTCATATTTCAATTCACCTAGCATAGTTTGCATAAGCTTTACAATCAACAAAAATGGAAACACATAATTTCTTTTCATTTGGAACGAAGTAGCACTCATCAAACATTGACAAGAATAATTCAATAAAAGAAGCATACATTGTGCCATTGATCAAAGATTGATGTTGCAATTGACATTGAATAATCATGTCAATAGTATTGATCAAAGGAAAAATGATTGAATAAAAAAAAACATTGTGATTGATTGAGAACCAACATTGGTCAATCATTCAAATTGATCAAAGCATTACCAAGGACAAAATTGGATAAGTAACCATGGCCATTGATCAAAACATTGACAAGAGCAATTGAATAAAGAAGCACATTGGACATTAATCAAACATCGATGTTGTCATTGTTATTGTTCAATCAATCATATTGAGCAAAGCCTGAACAAGGAAGGTGATGAAAAAGGAGCCATTGAATTACTATAAAACATGGGTTTTTATATGTTTCCAAAGAACTATGACATAGAAAAAGCTCCAAGGTTAGCAAATTATAGGCTCATGTTAAAAATGGAAGCTCATATGTTTATATCGTGCTTTAGAGGGATTTGCCAATTCTTACAATTATAAAAAGGATTCATTTAAGGCCTTTCTTGAAGAAACAAAAGCTTAAGAATTAGATTAATTTCATGTACTATAAAGCACATACACAAATTTAGGAGCTATAATGATGACAAACTTTTTTATGAATTTCATATTTAAAAAGCTTCTTAAACCACTACAAATTACTAAAAGCTATTCAAATTTTAACATTTTTTTTTATAAATTCATAGCCTTGAGAAGGACTTATTGGAAAGCATAGTTGAGGAAGGCATGCTATAGTCAAAAGACAACAAGGTGAATGTATGAACACTATGGTGTATACAAAAAGCTATCATAAAATGTCATTTTTTAATACGTTCTTAAATTCATGGTGGACATTTGGAATATATTTTGTGATGAAAATTTGCAATAGACGATGGTTTATATTTCAATTTATCATTATGTTATGGAATTGCTACACATAACAAATAATCCAATTATTAATTGTGGTACATTTTTAGTTTGGAACAACATTAACACAACATTATAATTGCAATATATATATATATATAAGTTTTAATGAAAATTTGTCCATGAAATTTTGCACATACAAAATATTACCTATAAAAAAAAAATCTCCCCCATCAAAACTTTCAGTTTTTTTTTGAAGTCATGAAGTTTAGATCAAATGTTATTAGAATATTCATTAGTATATTTTGCTATGATAATGTTGACAATTTAAAAAATTGGATTTTAAAATGTTCTTCCATTGAAAATATATTTGGGGTTAAGTGTTGTTTTTACCATTATACAAAAATGTAATGGAGTTTTTAAATGAATAATAAGTGATAAATTGATGTCAAATTTTGGTTTTTAAATAACCTACACTATAAAATTGTTGGTTTACAATTACACAAAGATAACATTATGAATCAATTGAATATTCATACCTCAACGATATAGAGCAAACCCATCCTTGGGTTGTACCATTAGAAACCACGGTCAAGGAACTCCTTGAGTAATAAAACTAACCAAATAATATTTCTCGCCCCTTTCCTTCAATTTTTTAATTGTAAATGTTTTTCTTAATCATGTTTATCCATTGCATATTCAAAAATATGTGGCCTAAAATATTCATTGGAATCAAAAAAGTTGGGAGTTATCACAAATGTGTTTTCCTAATTACAATGGCCCTTTTCATAATCATTCTCCTAATTTTTGAAAATTCGTAACTAAATTATACATAATCAATTAATTTCATTAAAAAAATAATCAAATATAATACCATCAAAGGTATGGTAAAAATATATATTTCTCAAGAGAGAAAAAATTAAAATGTTTTAAACTTGTGTTCCTAACTTTAAAAAATTCAAGGAAATAAAACATCGTTACAATCTTGAATTTTTTTTGGGTAAATGCAGTCATTAAGAATATCAAAATAAAATATATTCTTGATATTATTAAAGTTCCAAAGTCTATACAACCTAGTAAATTGTACTCATCAAAAATGATGAAAATATTTTATTTAAATGTTTCTTAAAAAAATTAAATTAAATTCAAGGGGTCCAATAAAATGAAAGTGTGACATTCCCAAATGGTACCACCACTTGAGGATAGGGTTTTCCCTATACCTACATAAGAATGTTGAAATGCAATTTGAATTCTTTTCTATGAATTTCTTTCTTCATGAGGAAAAATACTTATTTTGCGACATTAACAATAGAATTTAGTCTCTTGCTTCCCAAAAAAAAAACAGATTAAAAATTCAAAGAAAATTTGCACCATTCTTGAGTGTAATCAATTGAGAGATCAAAAGTTGAGCTTTCTAGTTATGGGTGGGTGGGTGAAAAAAACATGATATGGTTTTCATGCTCTCTTGTACAAATCAAAGATTCTCTCTATCTTCAATTGGAGAGAGAGAGCGAGAGAGAGAGAGAGAGAGAGAGAGAGAACCTAGTTTTGTGAGCAGCTTGTTTTCATGAGGATTACATAACACTCCAATTGAATAACAATTTATAGCTTTTAAGATAAATCAATCACTAATCACTCAAACCTTGACTAGAGGATCCATGAGTGTGAAACCCATGTGAAAGAAAATCCAGTAGTTGCAATCTGACCCTAAACTACCTACATATCACAAAATCTTGACAGTCGGTGATCTATACAACCTTGAGAGTGCGCCGCTAGAGTAAATAGCATGCACACAAATCTTAAGAGCAAATCTTAAGCCCATCATCTCTTCTAATGTTCTAGAAATTTCACAAGCAGCTTTACATTCTCATTGAGTCATGCTCTGGCTACAGAATAATCCTATCTATTTAAAGCAATCTCCTCGTCATCTTCTAATGTTTACAACTTTCACCCTATCCATTTAAAGCAATCTCCTCTTCATCTTCTAATGTTTACAACTTTCACCCTATCCATTTAAAGCAATCTCCTCTTCATCGTCTAATGTTTACAACCTTCAAAGGAAGGAAGGAAGGAAACATACCTCCTCCATGAGTCATGCTCCATCTATAGCCTGATCATATCCATGAAAGATTCTGAAGACAAGTCATGCTGCCTCAGGTACAGAACTCCCATGCATCATGCTCCAAATATAGTCTGACCATATCCATGAAAGATTCCGAAGATGAGTCATGCTTCAGCAATGGTCTGTTCATACCCCACAACAGATTCTAACTAATCAGGAGGTCAATGCTCCACCTACAGTGTCTTCATATCCCCAACAGATTCCAAAGACCCTTGTGTCATCGGCCACCACTTGGATTACCACTCTGCTTGCCACCATGAGTGAACACTTGTCGGTACATCCATCCTTTGCTAAATTTACAAACTTGATGACTCAACTAGTCAGAGTGGAATCCTTTCTTTTATCAGAAAGAGGATGTGGTTCATCATCAGAATACCACATTTCTATCACATAAGTCAGGAAAATCACCTTCAATAAACCACCATATTATTTCACAAATCTGCTGTGCTGCAAATTTGTCATATATTCTTGGACCTAAAATGGAGTCAATTGGACGCTTCACTTTTAAGAAAGAAATTTAGAAACAATCAATAAGAGCTAGCCATGTGACCACAGTCCTTGTTTTAGAAATGTACAGAGATAACTCTTGAAGCTCCCAATGCATTTGCACTCTTTGCTTTTCTGGTAATAACTTTGTCTATTGACAAGAAGGATCATCATCACAGCTGCCTCCTATGTGACTCTCAATCTATGCACATCCAGAGCATGTCTCCAAACACACCTAGTGTTTGTATCAACATTGAGAAAAAGCTCTGTGATATCTAAAGGCAGAAAAAACATGGCTTGCTGCAGGCAGGTGCATGGAGTGTGATAAATGCTCCCACATGGATTTCATGGCAACCCATTCTCACAACATACATTTTGCAAATAGGTCCTCCTTCAGCTTCTCATGAATTTTGTCAGGACATTCACGTTTTGAACATCTTCAGCTTGCAGATCACCTGGGCTTCTTGCAACATACTGCTCCCCCCAGTCCACCAGCTCAGTTTGTGCAGGTGGCTGGGATTAGGTTTCAATAATTGATTTGAGGTTAGCCTCCGCTCAAATATAGTACAGCCTGATAGCTCTTCACTTAGGTCTGTTTGGACTGGTGCAAGTTGGATGCCTTTGTTTTCTCCAGACCTGTGGATTGTAATCATGCACCACCCACATAGTCAAATTCACATCTATGGATTGTAGAACTGAAAATTGCATCATCACATCCCAGCTTGGTCTGCTATTGTTACAACAACTTGACACATGTTTTCCCACTGCTGCATACAGATCCAACAATGGCAAGCCATAACCTTTATACCAAACAAACAGCAAAAGGTACATGGAATTCAGCTAGCATGATTGGAGTCTAAAACATCTAAAGGAGAGTAGACATGGGGAACAGACTCATCAACAAACTAGTAGAATAAGATGATGGTGCCAAGCACATACCAGATAGGGAGGCAAGAAGGCTGCGTGCCTCCATATCTGACTCAGCTGCTTTTTGTAGCCACAATTTACCCTGTCATCACCACACACTTCCTCTTAGCCCTTCTGCTGATGAAAGAGAGAGTCTGGTACAAAATGTGATTTTACAACACAAAACAGGGGACATCCAGTTTGCTGAAAATATTCTGAAGAAAGGACCAGCAAAGCTCACTGATGACAACACTAGGTGATATATATGTAATATTATGCCATGTACATTTCTGCTAAAGAAAGACACACCGGCCACAGTTGTCACCTTTTTCAAGTTGGCAGTTACACCATAGCCAGAACAGAACATCTGGCCAACAAGGGACTGCATTGCTACATCACCATTTTTGGCTGCTTTCAGGGTTTGCTCAAACCAGCGTTTCTCGCAGTCTGCCACTACCTCCCTCAAAGGCATGGCCTTCACAAACTGAGGTTCAACCGCACTTTCAGTTCGGTCTGACCTTATCCTCGGTGGAGTTCGCTCTGGCATCCTGTTACACCACCACTCATGCAGCACATGAATCCCTTTTCTTCAATAAAAACCTAAATTCTCCTCTTCTTCTTCTTCTTCTTGATTTTCTTCTCCCTGCATCTCTCCATCCATGAACTCACAACAATACTCTCTTTGCTGTTGCTCATGAGAATTGATCATCATCAACAACAATAGCTTACAAACTGAAAACATAAACCCTAAACAATCTGTTTGAACATTCTCCTAGATAATATACATTTGTTGAAAATCTTGCCACACACACACACACACACACATATATATATATATATTCTTGTATTGTAGTTCTTGAACAGAGTTGTTGGCAATGACAACAATGCTCATGAGCATTGATCATCATCGACAAACAACCATAGCTTACAGACTGAAAACATGAAACCCTAGACAATCTGTTTGAAGAACCCTGGACATTTGAAGATGCTGAAAATTATGAAGATGTAAAAGCACGAACGAACCCTACTTGCTTCCTTCAGCTGCAAAGATGAGAGAGAGAGAGAGAGAAAGCTATGCGACAACAGCCTCAGCAATGAAGAAAGACAAGGAAAAAAAACAACACAAAACAATATGTCTCCACAAAAGAGCCAAAAAAGAAGAAGAAAGAGTTTCATAAAAAAGAGCTATGAGGATAAGAAGAAGACCTGATGGGATAAGCCTCAAGGCAAGGCGTCCACCAGTGCGGCATGATCTCTCTCTCTCTCTCTCGTTCTCTTCTCTCTCTTTCTTTGTATGCCGTTGTCGTGGTCCAGAACCTCAGCAGTTTTGCTCTTGAGGTTATTTTCTTCTTCCTGCTTGCCTTCCTTCCCCCGCTGAAGTCGAAACCGAAAGTCTTCTCCAACCGAATAAAATAAAGAAAAAATAAAAAACCTTGATTCTGGCACTACAATTTCCTGTCCCTAGTAATACGGGCCACCAGCAGCAGCAACATATCATCGGGAAAACAAAACAAAAAAAAAAGCCAAAAACAAAAACACTTCAACTTCCTTTCACTAAAAGAGCTTTTCAGAGAGCGTCAAATCGCGAACATCCGGAATTCTCGAAAACAGTAGAAGATAAGAAGCTGTTCCTGCTGCTACAAGAAGTATTGTTTTTTCTGGTTTTTTTCTTCTTTTTGGTTGTCGTTTAGCAGAATTGTGAAGTGCGGGAGTGCAAGTGATTCACGGGAGCGGCGACGGCGGCGGCGGCGGCAACGACAGCAACAAGAAGAAGAAGAAGAGGAGCGCAGACGAGACGAGACAAAGGGGACGAGGGACCCGACGGATTTCGTGACCAAATCTGGACATGAGAAAAAGGCCGAGCAAACCCCATTTCTTCTCCCCACTTGGGACAAAACACACGCACAAAACACGGCTCCAAACTGGGGACCACAATTCAACCCCGAATCCGACATAGACATTGATTATAGACTTCAGGGTTTTTTTTTTTTTTTTTTTTGTTTTAACTTTTTTTTTCTAAATATTTTTTTTTTTTTTTTTTTTTTTTTTTTTTTTTTTAAATTTTTGTGAATTTTGGAAAAAAAAATTTTTTT
>Ga0116231_10004740_pt1 | contig 27335 bp, 11 predicted proteins | sample S1TSphgellanicum_2_FD_89695 | JGI IMG/M metagenome (GOLD analysis project Ga0116231, IMG submission 89695) | Host-associated microbial communities from peat moss isolated from Minnesota, USA - S1T2_Fd - Sphagnum magellanicum MG | ecosystem: Host-associated > Plants > Peat moss > Unclassified... | reverse complement strand
GTGCAAAAGACAAGAGGATTTTGAACCTACCTAAAGTGAAATGATTAATTTTGGACTTTTGTAGAATTATTTTTCATATAATTTTTTTAAAATCATAGATTGCACCTTAAATATAACAATAGCCTTCTTGGTGAAATGTGCACTTAACATCCTATGTTCTTATTTTCATGACCTTAATAAAAATAGACAACTTGTTTTAAAAAGTTATATCACATGTGCCAAGGTGCAAAGTAAACATTGTTAAATACAAGTGAACATTGATTAAATGCAATTGATTTTATAGGCAAATTCAAAATAAGCATTTTTGAATCATGACACAACACACATTTAACACTACCCCAAATTACATCCATAAATATGTGAATGGTGATTATGATACGATTGAAAATGCTTAAAAAATTGTTACAATTCATCTTTAACTTCAACCCAAAATACATGCATAAACATGTGAACTATGACCTTGATGTGAGTGAAAATGATTTAGAAATTGTTGTAATTCATCCCCAACTTTGTTTTTGATGCAATGTTGTTTTTAATAACACTTTGCATTGACATCAATTCCGTTCTAGCTCCACTTTTCTTGCTCACATAAGCAAAAATGGCAACAAGTAACTTAGTTGCAAAGCCTCAATGTCACTGTTTTGTTTATTGAGATCATGATTTATTGAATATGCAAAAGCAACCATAATGCCAACATGGAACTTTTGGACCTTTTAGGTTTTCTATTTTGTTGTTTCAACCATGGAATAAACTAGGTGATTTTTTTGCTCATAGTTTGTGATGAGACCATTTCTTCATGTTGTGTATTGTTTTTTGACCTTTGAGACATGAGATTTCACCAATGACAAATAAGGATTTGAAATGTCTCCTAATTATAGATGCTTTCAAAGGCATTGAAGATAGGGTAAACAATAGAGAGGTTACATTCTAATCAATATTAGTCAATGATCTTCAATTATTCTTGCAAGTCTCTTAGTTATATAAATTCTACCTTGTAATCATACCTTGACATCCAATAGTTGAATGTATGGCTAATTAAATTGAAATGAAAATTTCACAAAATAAATGATGGGCTAGTTCAAACTTGTAAACATTAAGTTAGAATTTGAAAGACTCCAAAACATTGAAGCATATTTTGCATACTTGGAAAGGCTTTGAACATGTATATGATCAAAGTTTAAAACTGTCTAGAATAGGTTCCCTCAACAATAAGGTACAATTTGCTCTTTGCCCTATTTTGAGTGGTGGTATGAAGCCACTATAGGTGTTGGTTTAGGGTATAATGACATTATTAGGTGCCTTTACCTTCAAATTTTATGGCTAGTAGTTCATTTTCACACAAATGAAAGTGAGTCACCTCAATAAGACTTTAGATCATGATCTATTTCTAAAAAAGATTATGTGACTATTTTCTTGTCAAAAATTATTTCATAGCGAAATGAATATTAAAGTAACAAAAGAAATCAATTATAAATATAAGAGCTTTATCATTGCATGTAAGACTAAAGCTTCAAGAAACAAAAAATAATATCAATAAAATTGAGCCAATTGATGTTTGTTTGACATTAAAAGTAGTGTTATTGTTCACCATGGCTTCATCAATTAATAAATAGGGCCTTCTTAATGCCAACATTGCACAAACATAATTATATACAATAACATTGTTGAATATAATGTTCATGTACCTTATCACCAACAACTCCATGACTAGCAAATGAGGTTTTAAAAATGTGTTTCATATGTAAAAAATAAAAAACTTCATAAAACCCAAACCAAATTTACAAAGTTAACCCAAAGTCCCTCACACTTAAAACTTTTATAGAATGTTCATTATCATTGTAATAATCTCCACACCTCTTCCTTTACCATCAATAGATACACAAACATTGGGCTCCATAGAAAGTTGGAACTAATAATCTACAACTTGGTTGCTACCATGCCTTATTACTACACCACAATGTTACATTGTTATGGCTTAAATTACAATGAAACACCACCAAACCTTGGAAATAAACTGCCCTCCACTCTTCCATGTTAGACTTGTTGAGGGAAAAAAAAACACTTAAAATAATCAAAAGTTTAAAATCATAAATGTATAACAAAACATAAAACACTATAAAGAGGGATCAAAATCTTTAAGACCAAAAATTGGAGACAAAATCAAAACACCTAAACAAACCAAAATCTTGAAAAAACAAAAAATGAAGACAAAATAAAAACACTTAAACAAACCAAAAGTTTGAAAGATCAAAAGTTTGTGACAAAAACACAAAACATGGAAAGGGACCAAAATATAAATGAAAAAATCAATGGCATCATAAAAATTCAAAGCAACAAAACTTTAAAACTAGACCTTGAAATAATATTTTGAGCCATTGGTACGATCCTATTCCTTTTTTCACATATTAACATTACTAATTGGGTTTGGTCAAGTTTTGCATCAAACTTTCTTCTACTAGAGCAATTCCAACTCTAATTCCAACTTGTTGTAAAATTGATTATCAACTTACTTTGGTAACTAACTTATAATTGGGACTAAAAAACCAACAATAAACCTTAAACTCGCCAAAAAAGTAAAAAATTCAATGGAGGGCCTCCCCAAACACAAATTTTCACTCTTTGATATTTCTCATATTTTTCTTGAAGGTGTGGGAAAATACATGTAATATCCCTAAATACAAAAGAGTTGTTATAAGGTGATCTACAACATTCATTTTAATGCATCTAGGTTCTCCTTATAATAATGCACTTCAATTTTTGTGAAGGGGGAGGCACTAATAACAACGCCTCCCCCTATATATAAAGATTTGACCCAAAAATTTTGTCTATTTTGGGTGGGCTTTATAAAGTGTAATTTCCCCCCCAATTTGCAAGAATGGCATTACACTATTGACCAAGATGTAATAAATTTGACTAGGAATTTTGTTTTCATTCCTTAAAAGAATTTGTTTCTTTTCCTTTTCTTTTCCTTGGACCTTTTACATCTCTTCTCCCACAAGCCATGTATGTAAAAACTTTAGTGCGCAAATCATTGGACTCCCACACTATGTTATGTGTCCCTTCTTCACCTTCAAACTACCTCCATCCCTCATGGCTTTTGAAGTTGATATAAAAAAATGTGGCCATGAATATCTAGGATCTCCCAATGTAAAGAAATTTTGGGCTAGGTTTTAATGTTGGGTAAAGCTTGAAGAAAAGGGATGCACATAAATACGATACCTATGTTTTACCCTACATGTAAAGACTTCCCCTTTATTTTAACACTGAAAGGGTGGGTCTTATAAATAAAATCTTTCCTTTTAAAACATACTTTAAGGGATTTAAAGAAAACCCCCTTTTAATTATAAATATGTGCTAAAGAGTAGGCCACCCATGGTGGACTATGGTTCCCAACAAGTCATTGGATGAACCTAGGGGTGCTTTGGAAACTAAAATCTACCCTACACTACCCACTTTCTAACATTAAAGACAAGTATCCCACTACTAAAACATAGTGGGTAATGTGGGGAAATACAAAAATTATGTATAACATGCAAGGAGTTCACAAAATTGATCACTTACACAATCAACAAGGCATGCTTATTCAACCATATTAATGAAGTTGAAACAACCTTAATAACCCCCATTTGATTTTAACAAAATTATAATTTTCCATTCTTTTTGCTTATTTGAGTTTTTTTTAATACATTATCCTTCACCTAGCCACCCCTTCATCACCTACAAAAATTGAAAAGACATGTTACACTTTCATTCACCCTTTCATTGGCCATAGAAAAAACTAAACAAAATGCCCCACCCATTCATCTACCCTTTCATCAGCTAAAAAAATTACATATAAACAAGCTTGGTCTTTACATAACATAATGCCACAATATTCAAATGTTACCCTAAACATTTAATTTGGTTCCACATTTCAAGGAATATTCATCACTTGTGTCATGTGAACAAGGGTTTTGTTTTCATTTTTTTGGTGTAGCATCATTGGCAAGCGGCCCAAGGAAGATTTAACATCAATTGTCAACATTTTTTCAAATATTGTCCAAATCGAAAAAAATTAACAAAAAATTTCCACCCGATTAAAAAAATGGTCAAATTAGGCAAACCTCTTTTCCCCCAAAAACTAATATCAAAAAATATTTTTAAAATGGTATCTACAACAAGATATTTCTATTTTTTGGTCACCAAATTACAAAATTTCCCCACAAAAATAATTTTTTTTTGTTTTAGGACCATGAGTTCATTTGTTGGTGATTTCATGAAAGATGAAGGAAATATGTCCTATTTTAAGTGTTGATATTTTGGATTCATCACATATCTTAAATTAGATTGTAAGATTCAACATAATTCATTTAGAAACTAGATGTTGAAATTCTTAAAAAATTCCAATGGCAAAGTTGTTGAAAGTGTAATTTTTTTCAAGTCACACTACATTTGGGAAAATTTGATATTATTCATACTACTTGTAGGCATGAAAATTCACAAAAAAAATAATGTAAAATTAAATCTGAAAAATGAATCGATGAACTAATAATCTTAAATGAAAGTATGCATCAAATGACAATGCACGTTACCAAATCCCTACAAATTCATGATTTTCAAATAATTCTTCTAAGAACTTCTTGGTCTTCAAGGTCTTTATCACATACATTATGAGTGATTATCATCAATAAATAAAAAAATTATTGTTTAATTCCATGGCTTTTGCTCAAAAATCCTTTTGTAATGTCTTCAACAATCCACATTTTCCCAAACCTTTAACAATCACGTCAATTTGACATGACCATTTTTCCAAGACTCAAAAAGCCAAGTAAATAAAATTTCATGCAAAGTTCCAATGGAAAGATCAAGATGGATTTCATTATGCCCATTGTCTATTTGTTTTTTGATGGATAATGCTTGAAATCTATTTTGAATCCACAATAGACTAGCCTTTAAAGTATAACATGGAGCAATTTTGCCTTTAGGATTTATGAATTTAAAAAGTAAATTCATTTCTTCTTTTAAAAATATCTTTTGTTATTCAATATCAACAACATGCATTACATTATCTACTCAAAATGTGTGCAAACTGATTGAAAATGCAAAGCTTCACAAAACCAGAATCAACAAGTATGCTATATTCAAAGAATACTAAAATTGTTGCCAATCTCAAGGGGCTTTGTGATAGTGAACAAGGATGAATCGCAAATTGTACACGCTTGATGTTGTATTGTGTTTAAAGGTTCATATGTTATTATGTGAACATCCCTTGTTGATTAATATCCATTTTAACATGTGATTTTTCTAGCAAAAAAATAGATACTCCATGGGAAAGACTTACCTTGGATGGGAGTTTTATAATGTCGGACACCAACATTGAAGGCAATTTCTAGCAAGGAAAAAGAGGTTCAATGGCTTGAAGATAGGAATGTTCATCACCAGTTACCTTGAATGAAACATGACCTACATTGTTACCATAGTAAAACCCCAATTTTCTTTCACATTGTTATAAAAATTATACATTTCTTGTCCTAAGATTATATTAGGGTCTTCAAATCCAAATTTTTACATTGTTGTGATAATTATAAGTGTTAAAAAGCCTTGATAAAAAAGGTGAAAGTATTAGTTTCACCTACTAAAAAAGGTGTTGGTTTACTTCAATTATATTAAGCCTACTCTATTGATTAAATATTAAAAGGAAGACACCAATGAAAAAGGAGCCTATCAAAGATTTCGTTGGCTTGAAGGGGTTATTTAATTTATATTAATCTATAAGCACAATTTTGGTTATGAAAAATGTAATAACTATTTTCTTCATCTTCAAGAACATAAATTTTCATCCTATACAACACTTGTTAGCATAATATTTCCAAATCAAACATATCACATTTCAAAAATGTCAAACATGTATATTAATCACAAAATTCTTACTAAAGACCCAATTGATTTGCTTCTAGTCTTCAAAATATTCCCAAAGCATTGACATCAATCTTTTATTGAACTAAAAGCTTTAAATATGTAAGGTTGATGTTATAAAATTAATGTTTTCCACTCATGTTTAATTTTTTCAACTTTATCATCTAGTTTTTAGAAGTAAATCATGTTGCATAAGATGCACATGCCTTCATCCCTCCTTCACTAGTAGATATTCCAACCATTTACATTTCATGTACTTCAATGCATTTGTTCAATGTTCAACGTACATGTAATGGTTGGATTTCAAACTCTTGTAAGTTGCAACAAATTATGCATCAAATTCAATTTAATCATATATCAACACCTTTTTTGTATTTCCAAAACAAATTTTGTTCTCATTTTGAAGTTTTGTTCAAGACCTTGTGTGCTTTGAAGGAAGAGACATGAAATTTCCATGAGTTAGCAACCTATAACAAATGAAAAACATAATTTGGGATGATACATTCTACTTTATTCATTGTGATAATAGTTACAATTGATGTCATACCTAGGGGTGAAAAATCACACAAGAAATTTATGGTTGGGATGAGAACTTTCTTTATAATAAAATCCTTCATGTTTTGATAACAAAAATTGTCTATACTCAAAGAACATAAGTGTTAAGATACCAACACAATGTAGTGTTAAAGCATAATTATATGGCAAAGATCCAACTTGATAGATAAACATTGGTGTAGTCAAGTGGTTACTTAGGAAATGGTATTACACATCAAATTTATGGCTATGGAAATATTTCTATTATGTTAAATAATGGAGGAAGAAAGCAAATTCCCAAAGAACTCCATGTATTTGGTTTAATGGTTTTTTTACCATTAATTTTTTGATTTAGATCATGGAAAGTTAATTATTAAAAGAGGTTGTTGCACTTTAACAAGTGCAAACTGAGCTAATATTGTTAATTGTGTGCTTGAGAATGACCTATACATTGAATTAAACACTTTAATGTGAATCAACAATTATCCATGGTACATCTATTTGTGAAGGAAGGTAGTTTGTTTATAGTCTCTTTGGAAAGCTCTCAAGGAGGACGGGTGCATCAGCTTGGTTCCATGGCATTTGGACTTGTGGTGTAAATTTTTTAAAATATTAAATAACTTTTTCACAAAAAATTAAATTAAATCTTAACAAAAGTTTTTAGAGGAATTGGGAGGTGGCTTTGGTGTTGTTAGAAAGATATCGATGATTAGGATTTTTAAATAAATATTTCATAAGGATTTGGACTAAAGATGCAGGAGGTATTGAAATTTAGGTGATTTTCATCACTAAAAATTCAAATAAATTCCAAAAAACTAGGTTTTGGAAAGAAAAATCAGTTGAAAACTTGGTCAAACTTGCAAGTCTATCATTCAATTCAATTATGGGGAATTGGGAAATGAGTACATACTTGGGCCAATGGCACATGCCACACTAGTATATGTAGTTGTTGAATTGAATATTAAGGTTGATTTATGGCACCATAGGTTTCACCATATCAATCAAAATTGAATGAAATAATTATAAGATAGAAATGTGGTTGGAGGATTAAAACTTATGATATAAAGACCTTATTAATTTCTATGTAAAGCTTATTTATTAGGTAAACAACATAGAGAAAAATTCTTTAATGAAAGAGGAATGTGAGGTAATGATCTACTAGGTATTGTCCATTTAAATATATGTGAATCGATATAAATAACATGTAATGGGTCAAAATACTTTGTAACTTTTATATATGATAAATAGATGATCTTTTTAGGTATCTATTTTTTAATTTTCTTAAACATACATATCAAATGTTTGATATTTTCAAGATATATAAACAATTGTCGCAAAGAAAATTGTCAAAATAAATTAAATTTTAGGAATGTATAATAAAAGAGGATATGTTCCACATATACAATAATACATAAAATAATATATATATATAAATATATAAATTTCCAATTTTAATCAATTTTGCCAAAATGAAACATCCAATTCACTAGAAGAAAAACTATGGTTTGCACTAATTTTTCAACTAAACTTTTTTTTTTGTAATTACATTTAGTTGCAAATGACATTGTTTAGAAAGTAATTACAAATGACATTTAGTAGTTGCAAAAATTGGTTGTAAATAAAAAAAATTCTTCTAGTGATTCCATACACTTAACAAAATGGTGTTATAGAGAGTAAATACATGATTCTAATGGATGTTGTAACTTTTATGTTGCACAAGTTTGGTCTTTCTAATTCCTATGGGGATGAGGCTTTGTTGACAAGAAACTATTTTTAGAATAGGATTCCTACAAAGGCACTTGATGATACAAATATTCATATTGATTTATGGATTGGTGTAAAACCAAAGTTAAATTCATTTGAAAATGTTTAAATGTACTTTTCTATTGTGCAAAAGGATTTAAGGAAGAAATTAATCCTTGATACAATTGAATATATACTTTTTGGCTATAATTAAAAAAAACAAGCCTATAGATATTTATTGAAATTGTTAAACAATTTACCATTATTATCTCTAGAGATGTGGTCTTTGAAGAAATGAATTATAGTCTAGAATATGAGCATTCAATTGAACAAAATGAAACAAATTTAAATGAATTGTTATTTAATACATTCTTTAAATAATCCTTTTACTAGTTTAACCCCCTTCTAACTTGATAGTACAACATATTAGTACACAACAAATAGAACCAAAAATATAGACTACAACTTAATTATACCACACTTGAGTTTGGATTCAATGGGAGAAATTGAAAAGTTTTATAACATTCATCACATATCACCTAATATAGAATAAACATGCAATATCCATAAAGACCATTTAGAAATATTGTTAAACCAAACAGATTGATCACATAGATTGAGGGAAAGAAGCCATCTACCTCAAGAAAATCCAAACAAAGGCACTAATTATAAAACATTATAAGAGGGAGCCAATTGCATATCTTTATTTAAACTTGATGTAACTCATTGAAAAGTGGCTATTGAATTTACGTTGCATTTAATATACAAGAATAAAACTTACATACATTAACAACACTATCAAACAATAAATAAATGATGAATTATAAGTGAATTTTCAAACCCAAGTTAAAATTTGAAGGAAGCATTAAAGATATAAACTTCATTTAGTAGCAAGAGGTTTGACACAAGTCGAGGGTGTACATTGTAGTGATATCTTTTCATTGGTTGTAAAACTTTCTTCTATTCATGTTATTATTATTTTAATTGATCAACTTGATTTAAAAGTCCATCAATTGAATGTTAAAACAAGATTCGTACATGGAGTATTATAAGAGAATATATATATCAATATGCTTGAAGGGTTAAACAAAAAACAAATTCACAAAAAATGTGCAAGATCTAAAAAGCTTTATACAACTTAAGTAGTATTCCATGGCTTGGTACTAATGGATGGACTCATGTGTAATCTCTATTGGGTGTATAAGAAATGGTGTTGATTTTAATCTTTACATGATGAAGCAAGAAGGAAAGTTTACTACGATTGTTCTTTACATTGATAATATAATGTTAGTAAACAATGCCATATTCCTATTACAACAAATGAAGAAGAGTCTTGAATTTGAATTTGAAATGATAAACTTAAAATATATTTGTTTTTGTATTGGAATTCAAATGATTAGAAATTAAGAAGATGATTGGATTATAATGTCATAGAATAATGTCTATTATAAAATTTACATAAATTTGGAATGACATATTGCAAATTTATATGTACCATAGGTGAGATTAATGTGAAGTTAAACAAAGATGGTTGTCCTCAAAAACAAGAGGAAAACAATTAAAAGGAGTTTCGTACTTACAAGTTGTTAGATGTCTAATGTATGCATTTGTTTGTATTCAATTGGACTATCCATTCACAATCTACAAAACTCGTTTGGTTTAATTCTTTGTGAATCTTGGTGCAAGCATTGGCAAGTTGTTAAAAGAGTATTAAGGCCCACTTTAGACGAGGGTCTAGGGTCTAATTTCCTAGGAACCAATTTGGACTGATTTGAAGCAAATTGAATCTTAGAGTTGGATTGTACCTTGGTCCTTAGCCTAATTTTTTGTTTTCAAAATTAGGAGTTCTCCTTTTAACACTATTTTTTTTTGGTCTGACCCAATTAATTTTCCTTACATGTGCCATATACGTTTAGCTACTATAAGGTCCCCACTCCTTAATTTAGGAAAGTTACTGGTATTGAGGTTTGTGAAATTGCACTCCTAAAATCTTATTTTGTTAGAAGACATCACGAACTCTATTTTCCTAAAGGCATTTTGCCACTTTTTGGTCTTGGACCCTCATCTAAAGGCCTTGGGATCAATTTAAAACTTTCAACCAATAAGATTGCTTGAATTCATTGGTCGCTAGACCTTGGATCCTCATCTAAAGTTTCCTTAAGATACATTAAATGTACATTAGATAATACATTTAAATATGCAAGATCAAAAGATAATTATTTTTTATGGTTATATTAATGTTAATTAGGGCAACAATCCTAACATAAGAAGATCAACATCTTGACATATTATTATTATTTTGTTGTTAAAGGCATTATAAGTTGGACGGGCAAACAACAATAGTCGGTTGCATTATCAAGTACAAAATCAAAATATATGACAATGTCAATGAACAATAATGTTATTAGCAAACCTTAAATTTCATTTTAAAGATAAACATATCAACATACAATATCACTTCATAAGAGAAGAAGTTCAAATGAAGGAAAGAAATTTTAGTTACATTTGTACTACATAAGACAATGAACTTTTCAATGAAAAGCTTTAGGAAGTGGAAGCATAACCATTGTTATGATCTTGTGGGGTTGAGAGTTTAACCCATGGAGATGTAGGAACAAGACAAAAAAACATGATTTAAAACCTAGTTTAGGTTTAATGAGGGTATAACAAATGAGAAACCTAGTTTAGGTTTAGTGAAAGTATAATGAATGAGAAACCTAATTTAAGATAATAAAATTTACTTAATTCATTATAATGGTATTTAGAATTGATGTTGGATACAAGAGCTCAAGGGTGAAAAGAATTTGTGTGTCTTCTATGGTTGGGAGGACTTTCTTCATGTAATAATAATAAAGTTTTAATGTCTATATTCATAGAGCATAAGTCCTAAGATTCTAACACAAACTAGGCAACCAAGATTGATTGGAGATCAAAGATGGTTCAAGAATTTGACAAACCTTTTTTCATCATGTAAAGATATTATGTTCATTTTTTATCCATAATATTTTTTTATTTTAATAAAAACATGAAGATTAAAAAAAATATCTATTTAAAAACAAATTGTAGAAAGATGAAATTTTTTAAGATGATTAACATGTGCCTCCTTTTGAAGGAGGTAGCAATTTTTTTTTTATGTTTTATTTTTTGAATCCTTCATAATGCTTATCATACCATATACCACCACTTGGTTTAATATCATGAATGCCTTAATATAATCACATGTTGGTATCCAAAGTTCATACCTTATGTTGTATTCCTTGAAACGCCTTAAATTTTAGTAATTCCCCAATATTCTCATATATGGATTATTGTTTATTTTAGGAATTATTTTATGCAACCAAAATGGCAATCATCCATAGGAACATCTAGAAAAAGTGGTAATTATCTCAAGGATATTTAGCCAAATTTAGCTATAAACCATATATGAAATATAATTTTTTAATCATCACTTATATTTTTGGTTACACATGAAAAATCAAATATAGAAAACTTGGTGATTGAAACCTTTAAAGTCATGTCAATTTTTGATTTGGCTTGTTTTGGTGAAATTTCACTATAAACAAAGGTTGATATGCACCATTCCCCAATTTGTCCATGTATTTCACATTTGTATAAAATTTTATTTGAATATTCTTTAGCATATTATGTTGCCTTGTTTTAGATTACTATTGTGTGGTTGAACTTAGGTTTATGCATGTATTTGTTATAATTGTTATGGTTTTCATCATGCACATTGGGAATTATTTGGTCATGGTAATGCATGTGTCATGAATGACATCCCATAACCTACCCTAACATAGGTCATTAAAAATATATTAAGATATTTCTAATTAATTAAAAAATCATTTAATTTAGCATGTATGGAATCTTTAATTTACATTGTAGGTACCAAACAAATATAGAGGTAATCCCCTCCCATTACTTTTAATGTGTTCAACTTTAATTTGAGGTATGACTTTATGTTTTAAGGCTCACACCTACTCTTTTAATCTTGAATTTGCCTAGTCCATAGTGATTTTTGACAAGTTACTATGATAGATTGAGATTGATTGATTGATTGATTTGTTTCTCAAATTTACATTGGTTTCAATGTCTAAACTATGTTTTAAAGCATTGGTTGTAGTCCTTAATAAGTGCTTTTGGGCACTTTATACTTATTGTATTCATTTGAAATGTATTGTAATGTTATATTTCAAACATTCTCAACATTTACTAATTAGTTTGCCACTTCAAAACATATAAAAATAAATATTGGTTATGCTTGAAGTGGGATGTGTTATTTTGATTGCACATTTAGGTTTTTTCTATTTATTTCTTGTTTCAAATTTTTTTGGAATATTTTTGTGCATATTTGGTGACCTTATCTTAGCTTAGGGTGTGATCACATTAATAGGAGCCACAACAAGTGTAAACAATATTTGTTTTTTCATGTTTTAGTGACACTAAGTCCTCTCAACAAACTATATGGGCAAATGTTTTTCAATAATTAACAACCTTTTGCTTCCAAAGAAATTCCATCCTATAAAACAATGCAAGGGTATGGATAATACCACCCATAGAAAGGGGAAAAATAACATGATGAACATTGACATCAATGCACTAAACAACAATGACAATATTTGATAAAGTTGACAAAGATGATCAACACTTGTAAGAACATGACAACCACCAAGAACATGATGAGCACTAGGAATACAACAAGAACTGAAAACACAACAAGCGTTTGCATCAACATGACAAGCACTAGCAAACGATCGACACTAACAACATAATGAACACTTGCAACAACATGAGGCACACCAACAACACAATGAACAATAATGACAACAAAAATAGTAAACAACACGATGAACAAAAAAAAACATACTTGAAAAACAAGAAACACGATGGACAATGTGACAACAAATACACATATAATCTTGTTTCCAGTGTGAAAGAAGTGACACTTCTTTAACCCTAAACCTTGCCTCTATCTTAAGACCCTAAACCCTAATTAACCTTTAAACTCCCTATTCTTAAACCCTTGAGAAGCAAACTTGGAGATTGTTCATAAAACTTACTAAATATCAAAATTTTAATTTAAAAAAAAAATCAATTCTTAATGAAGAAGGTATCTCACATTTGATATCCCAAAACCCAAGTGTCAACTCAAGTTGCACCTTTAGTGATACCCAGCCACTTCTTTGGCTGAAAATTGTATAAGAACCAGGTTAGTTTTAAACTAGGGTTTGGTACCCACCTGGCACTGGTATAATATTGACTCACCTAGAACATGCCATCTTCTATTCACAATGGGAAATCACCCTAAAACTAAACCATAATTTTTTGTCCTATTGTTAAGGATGTTGTTGTAGTGAATGAAATAGGAAGGATTTGGCCTAGATCTTGGTGCCTTCAGTCCTTTCGAAATGTAAAAGTGTAATGACAATTCCATAGGAACTTGCGAGTTGTAGATGGTTTAATATATACATACTACAACAAGTTGGAACCAAGATCTCAGCACAAGTTTTCAGCTCACAAATTACTTGGCTTCATCTTGGCCTTGGTGCATAGCCTATAATACCATAATTTAAATGGTGCCACCCAAACAGGTCTTGCTAGATTTTGCGAAACATCTTGAATGTCAGCCCCAGCATTTTCCAACCACACCCACTACCTGTGTCCATGCAAAATCTGCCTCTGGATGTCACTTTTCTGTGTGGGGATGGCCATTGGATGTCTAAACCTTGAAGAATGGTAGAACACTTGTGTGCAAGGCTTGAATGAAACAAAAGAGTAAATAAAACCTCCCACACAAATGAGCTTTCACCACCATTGGTTCTCTACTCCAGATTCCAACAAAGAGTTGGCTGCAAAATGCTCTTTTACTTGCAAGGGCGAATGGGAGGTGGTTGAGAGGCCATATACTCAATTCCATTGAGGAGCCCACTTTTTTCCTTCGCCATACTAGGGTAAGGGTTGTCAACCACCCAGGTGGCATAACCCAAAAGTACCCATACATAATATTTGCTTGGATTGGTTTCTTTAGGTGGGTATGGAAAAGTGTAGGGCTAGGACCCGGAGAGGGGCTGTTCTGGGAATTAGGGCCTCGCATGAGACAGATATCTTTAATTCATTTGAGAGGAGAAGAGGCACCTTATTGCAAGAGGTTCATCAACTTGAGCAGAGCCTTGTTAAGTGTCATCCTCTATTGGGCCAGAATTTTTACTAAAGATATGGCACCATCCACATACACTAGAAAAACTCTTGAGTTTCTTTACATTTTGCTTAAATACATTGTGGTGACTTGTAGCATCAAATCAAGTTTTTCTCCTACTTTTGACTATGGTTTGTGCTTTTGTGCTGCTTGTTCATATGTTTTGTGGAGTTCTGGTTCCAAAGGAACTAGCAACAAACATTGGATTTGGTGTGTGAATGCAAACTATATGTATTATGCCTTGCCCCTTTTTGTTTTATGAGAGAAGACAATACCTAACATATGACAGGATCCTATTACCATTCAATAACTGCATGGTTCACACTTTTAAATTCTAAGCATGGTATTGGCTCGTGTAGGGTAATGCTTGAGGAGCAGGGAGTTCCAGCAAGAACCACCCCTGAGGCAAGAGCTGAGGGCAGTTGTTTTTGGAACTCCTTGCTCCAAGGGAATTACCTGGCATAAAGCACACAGGCCCAAAAAAGAAAATTACTTTTGTGTTGGGGTGATTCCTTGGCCAGGTATCACAGGAAAAAAAGTGAAAAAATGATGCCGGGTTTTTATGCTTTGCAACATAGCCTCTAGCTACACTAGGAAATTTGGCCTAATGCTTTGCAAAGAGGTGAAATGAATATATAATGATAACCAAATGGTTTTGAATGTTCCACATCTCTTTTGAAAGGTTATCTTACCATTATATGTGTGTGTGTGTGCATGTATGCACACTCCAACATTGCAACCATACATAGCCCACCTTTGAGATTAGGTGATAGGCATCAATTGGTAGGATGATGAGCCACACCAGCAAGTTCAGCTCGTATCAAATGTCTTACTACATAAAAGCATGAAGCATGAATTGAAATAAGCACCTTCTCATGATTCGCATATGCATTAATATTGAATAAAGTTGTTGGGTGTACCCACCCCAAGAATAGACCCCATGTATCATGTATGGTATATAACATTTCATTTGTAAGTTTGGAATAGGCTTACCAACTCAATCATTTGTTGTGGCATATAGAATGGAGCAAGTATGAAAAGAAGATTCTTTCTTCCCTCTCCTTGAAACAAGATATCACCAGAACAAAAAAATCAAAGTTACATGTAAGGTAAGGTACCTACGTGGGGACATTCTCAAAATAAAGGGTCTATGACAAGGAGGTCATGATACACACAATGTGAATGAGCTTTACCCATGGTAAAGCACAAGACAAATGTTATCATGAACCTAAACATACATAGGTCTCCAGGTGTAAGAGGGGTCGAGTTTTTACATCCATTCCTTAAAAGCTGGAAGGATCTTACACCTCTAAGAGCATCTCCAGCCATACTCAGTATGTGACCCTGCGAAAATATTTTTCACACCCTAGTTTAGTTCCTTTGCAACCCCACCCATAAAACTGAAACTGGGACAGCAAATAGGTGGGAGACAACTAATAGCAAACCACCTGGATGAATCATTACGATGGGCCAATCAGAAACACTGAGCAGCAATTAGTTCATATTTATTACACTCTTTTCTGCAGGTGTGGAGCGCTGCTGCGCCTTTCACCAGCCACGGCAACATGTGCAATTATTCAGCATAGGTTGGATTTTCTTCATCCAATTTTACTGTGCAGGATCACATACGGAGCCCCGCTGGAGATGCTCTACGCAGGCATAAGATATCTCTTTTTTCTTTTTTTTTCCTCCATGGAATATTCATGGATAAGGTGCCCTTGAAATACATTAAGAAATCTCTTGGAGTGCTCTACGTGTATGGGAATGACTGTGTCTTACAATCCCACCAAGAAATGTTTTGTCCCTCCATGATGACTGACTTTTTGTGGTGCAAAAAGAAATAGAAATGAGAATCTCTTCCTCCAACTCATCAAGGATGGACCACTACTGTCTAGGCTTTAGATCTTGGCCAATTGAAAGGACTCCCTTTACAAGTGAGAAAGGGCGCATATTCCCATGCACTAGATTCACTCTCATTGTTGCTTGAACCATACGTTGGGCATTTGTCAGATTGCCCTCCATTATGTTACATGGGTGTTTAGATGTCAATTGCACAAGTATACCTATACAATTCCTACAATAGAACCGACCCCCACTGTAGACCAGGTTTGTCAAAGGAAGAGCTTCTCAATAATAGTAAGAGCATCTCCACCCACACCTTTTATTTGGGCTTCTACCAATATATATCACATACAATATTAAATGTTAGTTATTTCCCCATGCTTACCCATAAGCATGAAAAATTGGATACTATAAAGTGTGAGACTATTTAAATGCCATCACTTGAGCCAATCATTATGATTAGCCAATAAAAAGTTTTCATTTTCTTTTATTGGCCCATTTGAAATCCAAACTCAGTTTCATGCTATTTAAAAGTTATACTCCAGGGCACATATGAGGATGTTCAAATTTCATTTTGTGCAAATTTTACACAACGTGATGTCAATTCTACCTGCACCAAAACAAATTTGGAGTTTTTTGGGAAAATTATATTGAACATGAGTGATTAATGCTGGGAACAAACGGAAGGTATCAAAAAGAATGTATCCAAGTTATTGGGAACATTAGACTTCAGTAAGTTTAATGGAATTTACAGAGAACAGATTGGGGGAAAACAACAGTGGAGCATTTGTCAGCTATCAATCACTCTCTCTCTTTTAGAAAAGAAAAAAGAATCTGGGCTTTTTCAAATCATAAATTATAATCACTCATTTCATTGAATATTCCTAGCCAAGTTCAGTCCCACTTCTTTTTCTTTTTTTCTTTTTCTGTGTGTGTTGGGTATTGATAACTCTGGCAACAGCCTAAACCCTAACCATCTGGGTAGTAGCTTGATGTCCTCACAGAGCATGAGGAAAAGGGTGTGTCCAGTTGGGAATTTGAACTCCCAACAGCCTGGCTGTGCAGCCTTACCCCTTAGCCACTAGAGTAGCTGAAAGTCCTTTCCAGTCCCACTTTTTGCCAAGGGCATCAGCAACATGATAGGTAATATAGTATCTATCATGATCATATCATATCTTCTTCTTGTATTAAAAAAGTGGTCAGATTTGAGTGAGGAGCAAAGCGCAAAGCAAGCAAGCTTAAAAATTAGGCATCCTTGATTTTGTTATACAAATTTTAGCCCCCAAAAAATGATAATTTTGTGTTTGTGGAAAACAGTAAATGAGTCATGATTCATCTGCATTTAACCTATGACTTCACACCTTTTGTGCTTCATTGCTGGATCTAGAATACTAGAATGAGGGAGAAATGCAATTTTGTACCCTAAGCTGCACTAGGTGCTCTGACCTGATTGTACATTTGGACTCTTTTAACTAACTTTCTAAAGACCCTAAAAGTTCCCATGTTAGAGCATCTCCATCATTTGCAGGAAATGCCCCTCACCAATAACTTGCAGGAGCTGCGTCTGTTTTGAGCAGGCAATCACCCCCATTGTTGTATCCATCCGTCATAAGTATTGTTGGGGTCAGGAAGAAATGCCTTTGCAGGCTTGATATCATGATGAAATTCAACACCATTAAATAATTTTGCTAGCATTGTTTTGTATCTCAATGCACTTTGAGAACATGATCCATGGCAATAATATGAGCATCCAAGACTTTGGCAACCAATAAGAAGAGGAACATAAGCTTTGTTGCTTCTTTTACCACGTGAAAAAAACATGGTCAGAATGCCTTTTCAATTCCGTATCTATCTATTCCATTCATGTTGCATTTGAGCTCATCTTCATTGTTGTCACTCAAGCTCCTCACCAATCCATCGAGGTGTGCAACTAAAAGCACAAAGAGAGGACATACTACAAAGCATAAAGAAAGGTGTGTAGGTGAAAGCTCAGAGAGATTTGTAGCCAGAGCAGACTTGGGAGAGGCGTGCAATGAAAATCTAAAGAGAAAGTCTATTGAGTAATTTTGTATTGGAGCACACTTGAAAGGAGTTGGGAATTATGAAAGACGACACTCTAGCTATATGCCTTTTCAATCCCATATCTATCTACCTTACATAGTGGGAGAAAGGAAATGTGTTAGGTCCAACTATGCATTGACAACCTACACAATGGTGTCAAGCTCACAATGCAATTTTGTTTGCCAATTGCATGGTGGAAATGCTCAAAGTGACTATTTACATAACCTTTGAAGAGGCCTGAAAATTTACCAATGTCAGTTTGGTCTATAGGCTTGTGTATGGTATAACATCCTTAGCAAGCTTCCTATTAATCTTGTACAAGTTGAAGTAATACTAGCCTTTCATTACTACGAACATGGTAGGGAGATGAAGTAATATTATCCTTGTACTAGTTTTCTATTGGTCTCAACATAGGTATATACTCCCTTCATACCAACCAACAAATAGTCTTGCTTCTTTGGGCTTGGAGTCCAACAATAAGTGCAAAGCTCTTGTGAGTGCACTAATAGCCCTTTAGAATAGAATGCTCAATTTCATCAAGAAGCACTTGGAAAACATGACCCCCCAAAGTAAGAGGGTTTGTAATGTGAAAAAAATCTACCCTAAACACTTGACCCCTATCTTTGATGCATTTTACACCTTATCATTGAATAGTATAAATTTGACACATGGGCAACATGTCTCCCATTACCAAAATGGATGCAAAAACTAACATCTCTTTTATGTATTAGCATTCACATCATTTTAATAGCTCAAATCTTACCCAAAAAATTGGCACAAGGATCTATGGTCAAGGGGGTCACTAGAGTTGAATGAAACCTAGATTTTGAATATGGATTAGGGTTGCTAGACAATGGTCATGATTTAGTTTCCCCCACTCCTCCCAGTCTATTCATTCTTGTAGTCCACCTGCACTTTCTTTTTCACTATATATATATATACCATAGTACAAGGGCACCCACCTTTTAGCACATGCTTGTCAAAGAATTAATAAATTTTCAAATTTTCATTTCAAATAATAAAATATTTTCAAATATTCCAGAAAAATATCATTTTCCTTCACAAAAGATTGCTCTTTGAGAAAAGTAAAAAATAAAAATTTCAGCATTTCTAAAAACAATATAGTTTATGCCAAAGCAGCCAAGGTATTAAAATACACATATTGTTATGGACATGCAGGATGGCTATCAAACTATCCTGTCATTACCACATTGCTGCAAATTATGGACCTAGCAAATTATTTCCCCCTTTTTGCTTTTGGGTGTTGTCTCGGCTTTGAACTCTGGTCCTCTCTTTGTGTTCCTCTCCCTTTCCCTTCTGGATTGGTGCTTTTTGTTTTATTAATTGATTTGTTATGTTACTTATTAACACAATAATGTAATTAGGTTTCCTCAGGGCTATGGTGAAAATGAAAGACCTTTTCATGATTTCCTGGCTGCTGTGATTATCTGATCCTTCCTTCCAGAATAAAGGCAATTGTTTTTTCACTTTGAAAAACAAAGGATGAGTTCTCGTTGGGTGAGAGACACCTATTTTGCTCAGAATTGACCATACACACCTTTGGTAAATTCCAAGTGAATTCAGCTTTTCAATAAATCATGATTGCAAGTTGTTTCGCAGGAAAATGAGGGGCCTATAATAACTTACAAGTGAAGCCCATTCATATTAACTTAAATTGAGTTGTGTTACGCTGATATTGGCTTTTGAATATACAAGCATGGTAGGATGTACCGCTCCAAAAAATGTTAATATATTGTAATAAATACCTAACATCTAAGGCAAAACAACTTTAAACCAAAGAGGAAGTAGCCTAAGGTGTAAACCATTAGCACTTTTTTTCTTTTGTATTTTCAGATTGCTCCCCAGTCTGAATGTGTCCTGTTTGACTTTCTCTGACTTACCTATGATTTACCTTTGTTTTACTGGATCTTTCAAAATTTGAAAGACTCAATACAACTTATATTGGGCCTTTCAGATTTCAAAAGATCCAGGTTTATGATTAGTCACTTAAAAATAAACAAGAAAAAAATACCATTTCTTTACATATCGGAAGGCTCCGCTATTATTGGGGCCTTCCAAATTTTCAACCTCCCTCAGCTTATTGGTCTGGAGGATCTCAAATCCAAAAGGGCCCCCTAGCAGGACCTTCTCCTATACTTAACTTATTTGTTGGGGTCAGATTCTTGACCTACCTCATGGATGAGTTTCCTTGCCAGCTCCTTGACAAAAAGCTTCTGTTGTGTGGGGGTGGGGGGGAATTGCAGTTCTCAGTGCATTCAAAGTAATTGGGTGAACAAAGTGTTTGGGTGAAGTGTAGAAAGTTGGAACTAGTGTTAGGTGGTTATTAGAAATGGCATATCATCCTGATTCTCAAAAAGGTGTATAACTAGTTCCGACATATACATAGCTGTGGTTCTCAAAAAAATCTAGCTGATTCTCAAATATAATCATGATTCTCAACAAGTCTAAGAACCAATCAAATAACCTTCTACAAACTGCTGGTTATTTGTGGGTTCTTTCATAAAACTAGTCAATTCCTTGAGCGTTTTTGGTAAAAGATGGATCGGAGGTTCTTTTATTATGAAAAAGTTCAAAAAGCTGGAAGCATAAGTCTTTCTATTCCAATTTTGATCCTAGAAACTGACAAGCAGAAGTTCTTTGCTTTTTAATCTTTTTATAAAAAACTGAAAATATCAGAGTGCTTTTAAAAAATCAAATTAGTCCACCCAAAAATAGTGCTTTTTAAAAAAATTGTAAAAATGTTACAGCCCACCTAAGATAGTAGAGGCCTGTCTCAGACATATAATGCTAATTAATGCTGGGGATCCTGGCCAGTGGACCTACTTGAGGATTTTGAGAACAAAAACCCTGCAAAGCCCAATATTGGTGGAAACTAGAAACTACATACATGTCAAAGAGCGTACATAATAAAGACAGTTCCTAAAACACCTTGTGAAAAAAAGGACATGTCTGTCGCCTCATGGTACCTTTTACACACACACACATCACTCGCTCTCTCTTGTAACTGTTATGTCAAAATAGTGCTGCTGTCAAACAAGTGGCCATATTGGCAAGTTGGGCGCTACTTTTGGCGATGTTGTAAGCACCCAACCTACCAATATCATCACATTTGTTCTTGAATAGTCAAGCCTCGCAATTTACCATATTATCAAAAGGAGGTACATTTGCAACATATCTTACTTCACATTAACTGATTTTTATTCCAATTCATCCAATGAAGACTGTTAATTAATTCCCCATCCTCTTCCATAAATAAGAAAAAAGTTGAACAATAAAAAATAGAATACCGTTTGAATGCCACCACTTGGACCAATCACTATGGCTACCCAATCAGAAGCACTCATTTTCTTTTATTTACCATTTTTTTAATGTATCTTTGGGAATAATTACAGGTACAAATCCTGTTTCACTTTTAAAGACTATAATACTTCATCTAAAATGTTGTATATAGGTCGCAAAGACCTGCACTGATTTTTCTAGTGTAATCAGAGAGCTCCTTATAGAGCATAATTTTGGAATGCCCCTCAATTTTTCTTTGTTCTTTTTTGTGATACCTGTCAAGTACCCTCTGGGTATCACAGGAAAACCATTTAAATTTTTTTTGTCACAGGTCTTTGCAGTCTGTAGAAGCCCTTGGCCATGGGCTTCACCAGAATGGGGCTCATGGTTTGCCTTGGCTCCACCTCACCTTGTGCAGGCGCTTATTTTGGTAAAGCCTGTGGCCCAGGGCTTTACCCTACACATTACACTGCTGTTGGATGGAGTCAGATGGAGATGTTCTAGATTACAACAGAACAGGAGACATATTTTAAATGCCAATTGATGAAGTTGTTGACAATTGAAGGTTTTTATATTTTGATTGGGTTTAGGTAATGAGTTCAAATTTTGAAATAAGCCACAATTGCAGAGCTCTGGGCCCTTGTTGAGTGCAAATATACTACACAAAGAACCAGAAGAATTTGTTGGCCTTGCCTACCAAGGCAAAGATATTGTGTTTAGATTCATTGTAGAGTATAGTAGCTTAAGGGATTTTGGCCCCCTAGGTAATAATAGATCTATCTCTATATGAGGATTTTTGAAAGATGAAATTTTGCTTGTGTAGGTGTGAAGAAAAAATTGTTACAGGCAATGAAATTGCTGGATTGGGCAGCAGTTGGAATTTGTTTTCTTAGTTCTTTTGAGTGAACTAAAAACAGCTTTTTTTTTAAAAAATCGTAAAGTAGGTCCACTTGCAAGGATCCCCAAAATTATTTAGCATTAAATGATGACTCTCTTTCGTGAGATGTAGAAGCACTTTTACAAAAGTGCTGCTACAAATTGCAACCTAGGAAATTCATAGGTTTAGATGTGATTAATTAAAGTATTTGTATTTCAGAAAATGATTTAAAATCCTTAAAAATCACAAACTTTCACCATGAAATGGCAGCAACATGCTTTTAGAATCTGTCTAAATTATAATAAAAACTAGTTTTAAAAAATGCTACCAAAATAAAATCAGAGTCCACACATTGTAAATTTGGAGATTTTTGGGGAAGTTTTTGGAATCCTGTGATAAAATATTCTCTTTTAAAATATGTATATTTTTCACATTTTGGCAACATTTTGCACCCCCAAAAATGCTGGGAGAACCCAGCTGAGTGACGGGCTGAAATGAGCTGGGTTTGGCCAATCACAATGATCTAATGTAATCGGCACTCAAGAGAGATTCTGTCACATCATTAGGAAATGTGTAGACTATTTGCCAGACCTCCGTCATCTCATACTCTGTGCATGGATGATAACTAGACACATATTGCCCTGGCCGAGACCATCCTATTCAGTCATGTTTCCAGGCTTTTTTCCTAAGTGGGACAGGCAGCCATCAGCTGGTTCAAATTTTGGTGCGCTCAGTTTCACTTGTAATGTGAATTGACCATGGAGAACAACACTTGTGATGTGAATTGCTGTGACAGAAAACCGGTTGTTCTTTGGAACAAGCTCAGGTTCTCACCTAATGGAATACTGTGCCTCATTCTATCAGTATCCCTGTGTTTGTTCCGACATGGAATGGCCCTTACACATAGTGCCTATGTTGAGAGGGACATATATAAAAGACAAGATGTTCAAGATTCTAAGTTGGAATGACAATTTGGGTTTATGCAATGTTCAATTCCTTAGTTCTTCTATCATTTTTCCTATTTCTGGGTTTGGTAAATAGACTGAGTTTTGTGTAAGGCAAGGGTGGGGCAGGCTGTTCTGGGAATAAGGACCCAAATTCCCAGAACAGCCTTCTTCCGGGTCCTTAATAGTGTTGGCTGGTTATTGAGTTTTGACCTGGTTATCAGCCAGGTTATCATCCAGTTATTAATAACTTCTCAGTTGATTATTGATTTTATAACCAGTCACTACCTAATTGAATGGTATCCAAAATTTCAAAATCTAATAACCTACCTGGATGGCTTGATTATCATCCAGTAGGTTATCAAAAAACACCTAACAATTTTGTGATAAAAAACCCAAAAAATCCAGATTCTATTTTCATTTAAAAAATTGTTAAACCCCTATAACCAGCAGGATAACCAGTGGTTATCAATTAGTTATTTGATAACCTACATTTATGCATAATCAATGGCAACTACCCCCAAAATATTGATAACCAAACAGGCATTGAGTTTTTTATATATTGATATTGATAACCTAACTGCCACCAAATATTTTTTCGAAAAAACAACTTACCCAGTGAAGATGAAAAAAATCAATAACTGGCCAAAACCTGGCCTAAAGAATCATTAGAGTTTTTCTTGGTAAATGATGGCTGTGATTCATTTGAGAGGTGAGGAGGAAGCTTGTGATTAAGGTGCCCTCCAAATACACTAACAACCAGTTCTTAACAGTTTGTTTTTTTTTCAATCTTGAAAGTTTTGCAAAATTTTCCAATTTTTCACAATTTTTCCTCCAATTTACACATTTAAAAATCCAAAAAAAATTTATCACCAAAGTCCGAAAATTCACCCCCCCCCCCCCCCCCCCCCAAAACACTAGTTCTTTATGGGAGAGATAATTTTAGTGTTGCAAGCCAAAAACTATGTGTTCTATGAACTCCTCTTTATACATAGAGAAGATACATGCAGACCATGATGTGCAGCTTACCAGATGCCATCATAGCTAGTCATGGAGAATTCGCAATTGAGATAGAATACTTTGAAATAACACTATGGGTAACGAATATACATATTTAGACAAAGTTTGAATTTCTCCTTAGTTAATTGGTCCATAAGGCTTTCAAGCCTCCAATCAATTAATGGATTAGTGATTGATTACATGCAGATGTTTGTTAAGGAAAAATAATAACAACTTGAGCTCAATGCTTGCAAATGTTTCCAAAAAGCACATAAAAAATCACTAGAAACCATATAAAAGGTACATAAGAGGTTAGACAAAATCCAAAAGCTTTCAGATCAACAACATTCCATGACCCATGCCAATCCGTTGTCTCCATGCTCCATATGCCACACACCATAATCCATCATTGATCCATGGATTGGAACACTGGTAGGTGGTCTACTAAACATTGACAAACAAAAATGTAGCAATTGTGGGACTTGTTCCCTTGAGTGATGGATCTATGGCACAAAAGGATTGATCCAAATATTGATAGGATCACAAGTGCAAAATTGAAAGGTGGGTATGTGTGTTGATCTAGAGGCTGAATGACTTATCAACAACAAGTTGGGGTATCGGTTTTTGGATGTGTCAATGGACCAAGCATATCAAAACATAAAAGGCTTTGGGTAATGCAATTTTGGTTGGGTCAGGTATTAAGAAAAGGGACAATATATGACATTAAACTTACGCTTTAGTACCAAAATCAAATACCCAAATCTTGGTGTGGTTTTGAGGGAGGGGGGAATGATGTGAATTAGCTTTTCTCCTTAAAAGCAAGGGTGGGTGTTAAATTTGTAAGCTATCTAAACCCCCAAAGTAGATAAGAAATGGAGGGTGAAGCGTAGGAGGTGGGGCAGGTGCTTGTGTACAATTCAAGCTTTTCTTTCTTTAAAGCATGGAACAAATTGAAGGCCACCCCATGTAGCACATTTGGAAATCAAGTGAGCATGCAAAAAAGGAATCGGGAATCAAATCCCCAATTCAACTTCCATTTTATTTTTTTGGAAGGACAAAGAAAAAAAAAGGTAAGAATGCTTAGAGATATTTTGAAAGAGGTAAAAGGGCTTTCCTATCGATAATCTACAACTGTTTGAGAAATGACTGACCATCCACCTTTGGTTTGCCAATACTCAAAACCAAAGCTCACTCTTCCTTCTTTGCAAATGCATTGCAAAGAGAAAGCACTCAATCTTCCTTTTCCATCATGAGCAACATGGGGCAGCACTCATTTCAACTCCTTAACACCAGTTAGATTATTCTTCCTTATAATGAGCTAATCCTCATGCTTAACCAGCCATTCATCATAAGTGATTATTCTTTTGACCTAACTAGCATGGCGTTGTTGTGAGCTAGCTATGAGCAAGAATTGGCCAAACCCTGCCCCACACTACCGTACATTTTTCCCTGGGTGAGAGATAATGAATGAACTGTGAGTAAGTATCTCCAATTGCACTATAGTACCTTGACAGCTTCAACACATGTGTATTGAATAATTAATTAATTAAAAATAATTTTTGAAAAAAAGTAATCTTGAAGATTATATAATTTTCCTTCAAATTTTATTTTATTTGGAAAGAAATATTTTTTAAAATTTCAACATTTCTGAAAATAATATAATTGGAATCAAAGCTGCCCAAGGTAGAATCTTGCTCATGGTTATACACAGAGCCCCCTGGGCCAGTCACTGAGTTCTGTCAAGTGGGTCAATTACACCAGGGTAAGTCTGTGGGTTGGCAGAAGATGGCAGCAGCTGCATGTGGGGGGCCAAGGGTCAACCAGTACTTCCAGAGGTCCCGTCCAGTGTTGGTCTGGTCTGGTATATAGGGCCCCTGTCTGGAATCAAGACTGGTAGCAAGGATCCGACCAGTCCAGTATGAGCTGAGACAATACCAGCCTTATACCAGTACCAGTCTGGTAGCTACTTGAGGTAATACCAATCTCCTTCCACCACTTTCATATCAGTCTCAATACCCGTTATATACCTGCCATATCCCAGCTGAAAAGCTATGCTCAAATGTTGATAGCCAGAATAACTTGGGTGCCTTCACCTTCTTGATAAGAAGGCCTCTCTAATGCTGTAGTACCTTGGTGGCTGTGGCAAAAATTATATTAATTTTAGAAAAGCTGAAAAAATAAAAACAAAAATCAAAGAATGTTTTTTCAAGGAAAATGAAGAACTTTTTGAAATATTCTGGAATATTTTACTATACCAAAAAAAATCTTCAAAAATAATTAATTATTCAACAGATATGCTAAAGCTACCCCTGTAGTACCAAGGAAAAGTTAAACTTGGACCTAAAGACCCTGATTTAGTGTGAGGATGGGGTTGCTTATAGACTTCAGAGGGTTCGAAGAGCCTTCCTTGGTGCTAGCTAAACCCCCCTAAGACCAAACAAAATCAAACGAACCCAAGAGAAAAGGAAGACCGATAACTACAAAATTAGATGCCCAGGAAAAGAAATATATATATTTATTTTTTTTGGTCACTGAGGAGCCGGTGGAAGTAATATTACTATATATGTGTAGGGTAAAGCCTGAGGTTGTGGGCTTTATTGGAATAAGGGTCCTTCCTCCGCATGAGGGGGAGCTGAGTGTGGGCCTGATTTCCACAAAGCCTGCGGCTGACGGACAGCTTTACCAAATGTGAAGACACATGTTAAATTTTTTTAATTTGTTTTTGGGTGGTATCCAAGGAAAAGAAATGCTGTTTCAAAAAATGAAACACCTACATAAGCATGCATTAAAATTTTAGAAATTCTCACCATTTAAGGCCGAAAAGTTTCAGCCTGCCCTACAACTATCCGATGAAAATCAATACAGATCTTTTCATTGTGCATAGCACCCCAAAAAGAGAAAGAGAGAGAGATAAAGGCTTAAATAGGGGGGAGGGGGGAGGGGG
>Ga0116231_10004738_pt1 | contig 27336 bp, 23 predicted proteins | sample S1TSphgellanicum_2_FD_89695 | JGI IMG/M metagenome (GOLD analysis project Ga0116231, IMG submission 89695) | Host-associated microbial communities from peat moss isolated from Minnesota, USA - S1T2_Fd - Sphagnum magellanicum MG | ecosystem: Host-associated > Plants > Peat moss > Unclassified... | reverse complement strand
TGCTTTAGGGTTTAGGGTTTTAGGGTTAACCGAATGTTTACCGAATGTTCACCGGTTGATCTATAAAATTCTTTAAAATTCTTGCTTCTTTGGGCTTCCATAACATTCCCGCACTAAAAATGTCATAACTATGATTAACATCATTTCAATTTTTTTCTCATCAAAATTCCTTTATAAAAAGAATCTTTAGCTTAGTAATTGATAAAATTGATTACTTTTGATGCAACTATTGTTCAAGTTCAAAGGTCCTTTATTAAAACCAAAACCAATAAAAAAATTTTGAATTTTTTCTTTCAATTCTTCAACATTCATATTAGTCATTTAACACTACATTCCATGATTAACATGGCATTAAAGTGGCACCACAAAAATATATTTAACAAAATTATAGTTCTTATAAAGATTTGGCAGTCATCTAACATGCTTTTTAGCTCCTTTGATTGTGATTGCACCCCAAGATTTGTTGAATGGCAACTGAAACCCATTTTTTATTGCCATTTGTATGGGTTTCAGTTGTCATTCAACAAATCTTGATCGTTAAATGGCAATTGAAATTTTCTGGTCGCTAACAATTGGAGTTGGAAAAGGAGGCATGTAATATGTTTTTAGAAAGTTCTTGTCAAGCTCTACACATGGTGATTGAAGATGACTGAAAATTCAATTGCCAATGATAGCAAATAATAGTTGTTAGCAACTAAGAATTGATTTCGATCACCATATTATTGATGACCAAAAGTTTTCAATTGCCATACAAAAGGCAACCAAACATGGGTTTTGTTTGCCATCCAAGAAATTTGGATCATTGGATTGCAATCGAAATTTTTCGGTCATTAACAATTGAATTGGGAAAGGGGGCATGTAATATGTTTTTTGAAAGCTTTCATTGAGCTCTATGTGTGATGACAAAAGGTGACAAAAATTCAATTGCCAATGATTAAAAAAAATAGTTGCCACCAACTGAAAAAAGGTTTTGGTTGCCAAACTATTAAGGATAGAAAATGTTTTGGTCGCCCAACAATTGGCAATTAAAAACTTTCGATCAATTGCCAAATGTATGGCGACCAAAAATGAGTTTCAAAATTAACATACAAAAAGAGGCTGAAAATTTTCAATTGCCAACTATTTGACAACTGAAATTGTGCAATGATTGAAAAACGTTTCAATTGCCATAAGGTTTAGAGAAACCAAAATTACTCCTTTTTTGGTCGTTTATGAGCCTACTTAAAGCACCCAAGATAATTTTAAACTGAAGTTGACTTTAGGTTTACCTAGGTTAACTCTATATTGATGTGACACAGAGCTACATCTATGTTTAAATGCATTTGTTGTGTCGTGACAAATACACAAATGCGATGATAACCTTGCTTTATTAATTTATTAATTATCACATAGGACCCAATCAATATTAATTTTTAACCATTTTTTTCATTTTAATGTTAAAATATGAACTTTTGAACTTAGAACTCATATCATTGATAAGACACCCCAACTTGTATTTACCCATAACTTAGAGAATGAGTTGAAAAAAACCAAATTAACACATCAAACCCAACAACTTGTAAAGGTCACATATAACTTGTAGGTAATAAATAAAGTTGGCTTGTGTCAGTAACAATTTACAGAAATTGTCTCATCAATAAAATATCATAATATAGATAACATAATTTTTTTTGCAGTGTACACTTCAGTTCAATCATATGCCCCAGTTTCCCACCTTAGTCTGATCCATAACCTGTCGATTGGAATTCTCCCAAAACTTCATCTGATCACTCTATAGATGAGCATCATCCCAAACATCATCTGATCTTTCCATATGGGAATTATGATCCCAAATTTCATCTGATCATTCTAGATTGGAAATTTCCCAAAACTTAGTCTGATCTTTCTAGATGGGAATCCTCCTAAACTTCGTCCGGTCTGATCTTTCTAGATGGGAATCCTCCTAAACTTAGTCCGATCTGATCTGTTCTAGATGGGAATTTATCCCTAGCTTTCACAATTAAGTTCAATGATCATATTTTGCGAAGTTAATCGCTGTATGATCCTCTAGATTGATTATTAATCTAGTAAACTAAAAATTGGACTATTTCATAATAATGGGTGTCACAGTTTGGTTATTGGAAGTTCCCAATAACTGGTGATTCAATAATCAGTTATCTCCTTCATAGCCCAATTTGGCAATCACTCATGATTCCAAAAGACCTGCAAGCTGATGTTTGAGTTTGAGATCGTATAACTAGAGAATGATCTAGAGTTTTTTTTGGGGGAGATTGTAGTTTTTTTCTTCTCCCTTAACGAGGACAACTTTTCAGATACAGACATTCCATTGTGACGCCAGGACCAAAGCCCAGAAGATAGCCGTAGTCCCAACCCTCGCCAGTGGTAGTGGAGCCCAGTTCCTCTGAGCGCAATCGTACCTCGTTAAGCGCAAAGAGCAAGGAAGCGCCTTGCAAGTTACCGTACTCCGATAGCGCGGTTCTGGTCGCTTGCATCTTGTCTTTTGGTAAGTTGAGAGACGCCTCCACTCCATTGAGCAGTGCGCTACCTCCCGTGTGCATGGCGAAGAACATCTCATTCCAACTAGGTCCGCCAACTGCCTCCCTGACTTCGGTTAGGAACTTGGGCAGGTTAGCGGCGATTACTCCCGCTACATGCTTGAGTAGATGGGAGTTCAATCCGGCTCTCGTTAAACGTCTAACGATAGCGTGCTCAGTGTTAGGCAAGAATGTCTCGCCGGCCCATTGAATCTCATACAGTGGCTTTTCGTTGGGCTCAGGATCAGCTCCGACAATGAGAGCGACTCCCCCGTCTCCCGTCAGTGCGGCTGCCACTAACTCGTCGATTTCGTTCTCATTCGGTGCCAAGTAACCCAGGATCGTGCTTTCCACGCAGACCGCTAGCACTCTGGCCCCCTTATTGTTCTCTGCGAGATCCTTGGCGACGCGCATGACTGCAGCGCCGCCGTTGCAACCACCCATGTACAACATGACACGTCTAATCGTTGGCTTCAGACCCAAGAGCTTGGAGAGTACGAGATCCGCACCGGGCATGTCTATTGAGCTCGTTGTTCCAAACACCAAGTGGGTTATGTCAGACACGGGACGTCCCCACGTTTTGATGGCTTTCAGCGCCGCCTCTTGCCCTAGCTTCGGAATCTCTACCACGGACATGTTGATTCGCGTCTCGACAGAGGGAGCCATGTATGTGCAGATTTCTGGATTTGCCTTCAAAACCTCCTCCGTTAGAATCATGTGGCGTTTCCTGATCCCAGTCTTATCACCTACACAACACAAAATCAATAATAATTCGCTGAGAAATTGGCGCAGACGGCTTTATATTTATAGTACGTACCACTTAAGTGATCAAAGAAGACGTGACTTTCCATCCTATGATACCAAGAACTTAGTAAGAGCATCTCCAGCTGTGTTCAGTATATGACTCTGCAAAAATATTTCTTACATCCTAGTTTGAGTTACTTACATTTTTCCAACCCCAACCATGGACCAATCAAACTATCTAGCCAATCAGAAACACGGAGCCTTCCGAGGCTTCTCAAGGGCCCTGGAAGCTGTGCATTTTCCAGGGTCACAGCAGTCTCCAAGTGGATTCACTGGATATGACTGCTGCACCTCCTACAAGATTTTCAGTGCAGGGCCACATACCGAGCACCTGCGGAGCTGCTCTAAGAAAAGAAACGTGTTCTAGCAATTTCAATTGTACCGGATGCAAAACATGTTTCAGCTGGTGACAAGGTTTGCAATTAAGATCAGAGATTTTAAGAGACGTTTTTTTCCATGAGAGAATTATACGTACAGAGGAACTTGAACTTGGCCTTGAGAGCCTCTTTATGGTTGAGGTTGCAAAGGTTGAAAAGATAGTCTGGGTAAGTCTCTTGAAGGTAATACGTGGGCGGGACTGCAATATCCATAGCCAATATCGTTGCCGGTCCTTTAGCCGGCATCTGTAACGATCTCCCGTCGTTGTTGCTGCTCAGACGCTGGAGACCATTCTGCTCGCTGATGACAGCTGAGGCCGCCAAATCTCCACTTGGTGCCATGTCAACGACTACCGCTAGTAGAAAACCTGAGCACGTCTCGCCCGCTAGCTCTTACAGACGGATTGATGAATGTAGAAACACCCTAAGGTCGATCACAGATCTATTCAGCTACAACTAGAAAATATTTGCAGACAGACCCCGTTGCGGCTGTGAAATGGATACTAAGATCTCTCTGGTCTTCTCTGTGTTACTGGTCCCTTTGAATGCAAACAATTTGCGATCAAGGTGAGATTTCCATTTCACAGCTGAGCACTATATAGCTCTTCCTGGACATGATGGTTCTGGGCTTGAAGAATGCAATCATGGATTCAAGCATTGACGGGTCAAATTGGATCGGTCCTCTGGCGCTTTTTAGAATACTTACTACTACAGGGAGAGTCTAAAAGTCTAAAGCTTTTTCTAAAGCTTCTGCTAGTTTTCTAAAGTAGTGGTTGATAATGCAGTCAGTGAGTACAGCAGCTAGGACTAGTATTTTGGCTGCTTCAATCCCAAACAGAAATTTTTAAGCAGCTGCTTCTCCATTACTCTCAGTACGCTTTTCTGTAGCTTTTGTTTGGGAGAACACAACCCATGACCAGAGTGAACCAGCAATTACCACTGTGAAGGAGGGATGGATCGTAACTGGTCAGCAAACAGATTTCTGTTTGGTTCCGGTTCCCTAGCTAACCATGGTGGTTAGCTCAGTTGCTTTTTTACTACCTACACTAAAAGAGAATGTGGTTTTTCGCTCACACAAAAAGTTGCAGCTCATGACACAAGGGAGATCAACTTTGTGATTTCATTCATTAAAATGTATGATATGTGATGTTTATTGTGGCAAATATTACATTCAAATTTACAATTTGACATTAAGTTATGGTCAAGTAGTCACCTACATTCTGACCTATTCACCTACATAGGACCTACTTCTTCCAGTTTGAGTTACCCAGGTCAAATCAGATTTTACCTTAGGTGAGATTCATCCACCACTGGGGACAATAACAGGCATCCAGTGGATGGTGCACTCGTGACTGTTGTTCACTTGGCCCACCACCCACCAAGGAGACCTTGCAAATATATATCACATTGTCAAAAAAAAGGTGCAATTTCTAAAGGTTAGATAATTCTGGGACCATTTGGTTCTTTCTTACATGGCTGGGCCCATGGTCGGTCATATAGAGCACCAACACATACATATTAGCTTATTAGTCTTAAAGCTCTTCCTCTAAAGGCCAAAAGATGTGAGTGGCCCCTGCTCAAATTGAGAGCTCTCATGGCCAAAAATAAAATATGTCCTAAGGATATAGGGGGTATAATATCAGTCGGTTCAAAGAAATTCAAGTCTTAGACTTCCAGTGTAACTTTTTTTCCTTCAATTTTGCGATTAATCTTGAGTGGCGTCCATAAGACGATTTAGTGAAATGCAGCTATAAGCATCATAATGAAAGTGAGAACATTTAATCATGCATCTAGATTGTTTGCTAACCGCTGTTCCCTGACACAGAACCTGACAAATGTTTTAATCAAAATTTCAAATTTTCACAATCAGAGAACCCCAAAAGAACTCATTTTTCACGTTTTTGATTTCTTCTTTTGTCAACTGGCTAGAATTCAGCCAATTTTTTTTACGAAAAAACACTCTCTTAGCGTCACCATAGAATTACTGTCTCCTGTGGGAATATTTTGGGATTTCAAGATATCAAGGGAATCTAATAGATGTTATCTCCTTGAGAGCATCTCCACCCCACCGCAATCAATACATCTTTACATTAGATTTTGCAATAGAATGATGTGGAACTCTATTGTGTTATACTAAATACGGTCGCAGCACTGTGATCACCAAGAACACCTTTAAAATGAATTGATTGTTTTGGATTTGTTGATGATAATGATTGGCCTAGGTGGAGAGACTTGAATAAGTTTTCTATTTTTTAGGACATTTCCATGTTTATAGGTGGGAACTGGTGAACATTAAACACGAAATTAATTTAATTTTAAAATGTGTTTACAATTATTGTTAGGTGAATGGAAGATGCTCTGATATTCGACTCTTTTTTATAACTTGTGGACACTTGCAATTTTGGTCAAAGTTCCATTCTCCCGGTGTGGATTTGGCCATGGTGATCACAAGAGTAGGTGCTGTGGGTGCTGACCCTACTACCCATCGCCTCTTTCCTTTAGGAGATTGAGAACTTCCAGCCTTTCAGCTTTTATGCCATTCTTGACCAAGGCTGTCTAATCTTCTCAACTTTGAAGTGTTGACTTGTTCCCTCTAAGGTTGATGGCAGACATACTCTAACTTTCACTTTCAGTCTACTCTCAACTTCCACGTTTTAGCTTCAACTTTTGTCTAGTGCAGGAGCTCCAGTCCTCCTTTCCAGTTTATGGGCCTGAGTGAACCAGCACCCACCAATGCACCAGTTGTGGATGAGACTATTTTGGCTGTTTTGGGATGAACCCAAACCATTTAACCTAAACCAAACCAAACCTTGAGGTGGGTTAAATTTTTCTTTTTACTGGCCCACCCTTCCCTTCCCTGAGATTTCAAAAAAATTCGCCCCTTTCTTTCCCTCCTCCTTTTTCTTCTTCTCCTCTTTTGTTCTTTCTTTTTTCTTTCTGAGATTTCAAAAAAATTCCCCCCTCTTTTTTCTCTCCTCTTTCTTCTTTTTCTCCGCTTTTGTTCTTTTCTTTTTTCTTCTTTGAGATTTCAAAAAATTTCCCCCCTTTTTTTTCTCTCCTCTTTCTTCTTCTTCTCCTCTTTTGTTCTTTCTTTTTTCTTTTTCTTTGCATTCTTTCTTTCTTCTTCTCTTCCATTGTTGATGTAGCTTTTTTTTCTCCTTTTTTTACTACTATTTTTTTTTCCTTCTTTTTTGTTTGTGCTATAGATTTTTTTTTCTTTTTTTTTTGTTGCTCCTTCAGTTTTTTTTTATTTGCATCTTTTGTTTCTTTGTTTTTTTCTATTATTACAACTTTTTCATCATTTCCTTCTTTTTTTGTTTTCATTCTCCCTCTTCAAACATTTTCTTTTTTTTCATCACATCATTGCACTTGCTACCATTTCTTAATGTGTCATCATTACTTATACACATAACACAAGGTATGCCTTTATCCTTTTCCTTGTCCTTTTTTAAATTTTGGTTTGAAAGTAGAAGCAAAAAGGAAAGGTAAAAAAAAAAAGAAGACAAAAGAATAAAATAAAAGAAAATGGAAATTAAAAATAAAGAAGGTGAAAAGAAAAAATAATAGAAGACAGATTGTTTTTGGTTTTTTCTTGTTTTTCTAATTTTTTCTACTTTTAAAATTCTAGAAAAAGAAGTTTGTTTTTTTTTCTTGAAGATTTTTTTTATTCAAGAAGAAGAATCCTAGTTTTTGTTTCCTTTTCATTGCTTTGTTTTCCTTTTTTTTGTTTCTTTAAGAATAAGAAGATTTTTGAGTTTTTTTGCCCTATTTTTCCATTTTTCTATTTTTGAAATGCTAGAAGATTTTTTTTAAAAAAATTATGTTCGTCTTAAATATTTCTTTTGTTTTCCCCCTATTTTTCCATTCTTTTTGGTCTTCATAATTCTTAAAGATGAAATTTGTTTTTTTATTTTCTTTATTTTTTATTTTCAATTTTTTTTCCATCTTTTTTTTTTTTCTAAATTGAGTAAATTGTATATGTTCATACCCATGTAATTTCTTGTGGTTTGGTTCATATTAATGTGTATCATGTGTTTGATGCAAACTTTAAATAATTATGAAATATCAATTTGTAACCCATGTCATTCAACTCCAATTGTATCACTATCAACTTTATATTCATCAACATGTTATTAAGGCGGTTACAACAACAAGAATTTATCGATGAACACATGGCATGGTGAGTAACGAAAATACATTTAGAAAGGTGTTTCTTAAAGTTTAAAAGTAACATGTATGTTTTATTTTATTTTGGCATAAGCAATGGCATAAAGTTCAGGTTTTCCATTTTTTGAACATTTTAAAAGTTTTGATAAATATGATAGTTGCATCAATACCATCACAAATTTATAAGCCTCATGGGTTCGTTTCAAATCCATGTGAAATTTGTTATTTCATGGGTTCATATCATTTACACACGAATGTCATGCATTATTTAAACACGAAAGTCATGTGCATGACTTTCGTGTGTAAACAATATGAATAAGCATATAACGTTCATGTTTAAACAATGCACATGACATCAATGTTCAAACAGTACAAATAAATGAATGACATCCATGTCTATTCCATATGAACCTATGAAAAACAAATTTTACATGACAATTATTGCCAAATTATGACCCATGAAATTTGTGATGACATAGAAGTTTTGTCTGATTACAATTGTAACCTCACATTTGTATTATGTTTACATGTTTTGAATGTGAGCATTGCATTAATATTTTGTTGAAATTTTCCCTAAAAATACAAGTTTGAAACATGTTGCATTATTGCATTAAAAGAACTTCAAAAACATAAAATTCAATGTGAAATATTTGCATAAAGGTCATAAAATACACAGTAGTTTGTTAAAATGATTTGCAATACCCACATTTGAAACATAAATTGTTGATTGGTTTTTTTGGATGATTTGTGCAATACCCAAATGTTGGGCATAAAACATGCATGTTAAATGAAAAAATAATGACAATAAAAAGTAAAAATTTAGAAGAAATAACTTAATTGTGATAATAATACAAGAAAATAATTTAGAAAAAAAATTGGAAAAAAAATTCAAAGAAAAAAAAGACATAAAAATAATTTTTAAAAAATCCAAAGGAAAAAAAACTTGCATTTTGGTCACAAAATATGTAATAATTATTGAAGTGTATTGTATTTGATTTGACATTGTTTTCATATGTGGGTATTGTATTTTGTGATTGGATTTTCAACTACTGTAACTTTTAACAATAATTACCAAAATATGCAATATATATTTGTGGGTCATAAGGTTGAATGTGTAATACCCGCATTTAGGGTTACCATTTATTCACATGAAAAGGTCAAATATGATTTAAATGGTTGTTAGTTCATTTAGTTCAATACTTTCATATTTTGCATATCATACATTGGCAGACATTAACATTGTGTAAATGATAGGTAGGTAGGTGAATGGGGGTGGGTAGGTAAGTAAATAAATATGTAAATAAGTTGGTGGTTAAATAAATAGGTATGTACACAAATAAAAAATAAATTAAATCAATAATGTAATTATGTCAATAAGATGATTAAATCAATAAGGTAGCCAAAAGTTTTCTTAAAAGATTTTGATGAAAAAGTAGTCTTTAATTTAATTCAAGAAATTTTTTACTTTTTTTAAATGAAAATTTAACCAAGAAAAATAAAGCTTTTGCCAACAAGTAGAGGTTTAATTATGAAGAGATGGAAGTTTTGCCAAAAGGTATAAGTTTAGCCATGAAAAATTAAAAGTTTTTCGAATTTGTAGAGGCTTAACCAAGAAGAGATAAAGGTTTTACTTAAAGGCAAAAGTTTAGCCCAAAAAATATAAGGGTTTTGCCAAAAGGTAGAGTTTTAACCATGAATAACTCAAAGTTTTTTCAAGTGGTAGAGGTTTAGGTAAGAAAATATAAAAGTTTTGTTTAAAGGTAAAAATTTAATTAAAAAAAGATTAAGATTTTGGTAAGAAATAAAATTTTAATAATAAATAAATAAAAATTTTGCCAACATGTAATGGTTTAGCCATGAAAATATGGAGGTTTCGCTAAAAGATATAGGTATAACCAAAAAAAGTTAAATTTTTTTTCAAAAGGTAAAAGTTTATATATATATATATAGGTTTTGTTGAAAAGTAAAGGTTTTACCAAAAGATAAACATTTAACTAAAAAGATATAAAATTTTATCAACATGTAAACATTTAGCCATGAAGAGATGGAGGTTTAACCAAAAGATATAGGTTTAGTCAAAAAGAGTTAAAAGTTGTGCCAAAAGGAAAGGGTTTAGCCAAGAGATATAGGTTTAGTTGAAAAGAATTAAAAGTTGTGCCGAAAGGAAAAGGTTTAGCCAAAAGATATAGGTTTAACCAAGAAGAGTTAAAAGTTGTGCCCAAAAAAAAAGGTTTAGTTAAAAAATATAGGTTTAACCAAGAAGAATTAAAAGTTGTTTCAAAAGGCAAAAATTAACCAAGAGATATAGGTTTAACCATGAAAAAATAAAAGGTAGATAAGTAAGGCGTTGGTAGGTAGAACCAAGATAGGTCAATAATATAACTAGATCAATAAGGTAGCTAGGGAACTAGGGTTATTAGGTTGAGGGTAGTATGGTCAAGGTTGGGAAAAAAAACACCCAACAAACAAAAAGGATCAAAAGTCAGCATCCCAAAGAGGTTGACTATGGTACAATGTTGGGTTTAACACAAGGCCAAAAACCGAATGAAAAAATGCAACCCATCCTATGGACAGAATTGCCAACTAGTGCACTGGTGGGTGCTGGTTCACTTTGTCCCAATTTATGGACCTTGAAAGCCGAGCAGAGTGAACTAGCAGCCACCAATGCACCAGTTGGTCATTTTGTCCACTAGATGGGGTGCGTTTTTTTCATTTGGCGCCAAATGGGGTTCATCACAATCCATTTCTTTTTTCTACTAACCACTGTACCTTTTTTTGTTTTTCTTGGTTCTTGGTCGTTTTTCCCCTGGACTTAACTTGCCACCTTGCTCACTTTCCTACCTTCCTAAGTATTGCACCAACCTTGGTACCTTATTTATTATCCCCTATTGACATAACTACCCTAATAACTAGTTATCCTATTGACCTAACGACTTAGCTACTATACTAACCACCTACCCTGCTAACCTAACTACCTTATTAAATACATACCCTATTAACTTAACCAATGTACTAACTACCTACCCTACTGACCTAGTTACCCTACATGCACAACCACCTTATTAACATAAGTATCTTATAAATTTAGTCACCTTGATAAAGTAACTTGTTTTTTATGTACTAACTTGCCTATCTACTTAACTACCTACTCATTTTTTTTCACCCCCCCCCCCTTCCATCAATCCTACCTATCAATTTATTAAGGTTCGCCTTAGTTTATGGATGATGAACATAGGTCCCCATATGTAAATATTTTTAAAAATATATAGTGAAAACAATGCCATCATTGCAACCATTTTCGTTTAGTTAATGCATATTATATTAAATTTTTTTCACCTAATTTATTATTCAATGGACATTACAATACATCTTTTCATGTAATTATTATAAGTATGTACTATTGGATTATGGTTTAAGTTTAGGGTTGGGACACATAAATTAATTAATAATTTTTTCACAAATGTATAATAATTAACCTAAAGTAGGTTAAATTTGGGGGGGGAATTTTTAGGGTTTACAAATATGTGAAGTAATACAATTGCATTCTATATCTTCTTCAAAGATAGTGGAAAAAATTAAGTTGGAAAGATCTCACAAAAGTAAAAAACATATCTTCTCTTTTGGTTTTGTATTTATTTGATTGTTATTAAAGTATTTTCTTTCATTCAATAAATATTTATAGTTTAAAACCTTTAAATTTTGGTTTTAAATTTTTCCTATGTTTTTTTAAATTTGTTTATTTTGCATTATATAATTTGTATAGTTAAGGTTGTAATAAAGCTTATGGCAAAATATCATTTGGATTTTTTGGGTTATGCTTTATGATTTAATGTATAGGAATTTGGTTCATATATTTTAAAGCCTAAGGTTTATATTTTAAACTTTACTCATTGTATTAGTTTTTTATCTTATCACTTGTTTAAATCTATACCATAATTATGAATATGTTTTGTTTCCATATGTTCCATAATTGTTAAAGTTTAATATTTTCTAGCCCACTTTTGTATGAGTTGTGATCTTTTAGGGTTACATTTTCAATTGAGACTACAAACTTTGTTGGAACCTTAACATCTTTTATTCCTAAAGGTATGCATTTGTCTCTTGTTATTTCTTTTATATATATATATGTTTTTTCACAATTCAACCTCTTTTCATTTCTTAGTTATTGGATATAAAAAGGGCATCAAGTTTCATTAAATATATAACCATAAATAAAGGTGTTATACCTTTACACAAATATTTCATATTCAATATCTCTTTGTAGTTTGATTTTTTCATACCCATATGTGAAAATGCATTGACTCCCCACAACCAATGTGGGTTTTATGGCCCAAGGCAGGTATTGCATTTTGCACCTTTCAAAGAGTGTGCATTAATTATCATTATGTGAATATTGCTACATAGGGTTTTTAGACATTGTGGGCTTAAGATACAATTCGGATATTGCATATGTGAACATTTTCAATGATGGAAAGTTTAATAACTCAATGCGGGTATTGCCAAAATTTGTTTTAGTATATGGGTTCATAATGCCATGTATGTATTGCATTTTAAGTTTTTGTTCAATGATGAATGTTTACAAAATTATAAATTATCTTGGTGCAGGAATTTGTCCTACTTCTTTCAATCATGGGAAGTCCCATTCCATTCATGTCCAAAACCCCACCAAGTCCCCTTTCTCAAACAAGGACTTGGTGTGGAGGTCCGGGTTACACCATGGAGGGCAAAATAAAGTGACCATTCAATTTGTTTATGTTCCATATGCTCACATTTTGCAATTCTTGGAAGGTGAATGAGGGGATATGAGCACCCTTGTGGAATGGAATGTTTACAAAAACTCTCTAAACCAAATAGATGTCAAGCAACCAACTGTCAAAAACCACCTCGGGCATACGTGGTAAACATTTATGGCATTAACCTTTTTTATTTCTTTAATTCATATACCAAAATGTAATCATTTACATTTTGAAAGTTTTTTTGTCTAGGTATCAATGCGAATATGGACAAAGGACTATCGGGAAAATTCAACCCACATTCGATCTATTAAGCAAGTATGCTTAGCATCATTCTCAATCAAACGTTTATACACACGACCTAATGTGGCTGATATCACAATTTATCATAAGGCCCATACACAAATTGATGGGTCATTCGCACATGGTGAACATGACCCAGTATCCATTTCTTATATGTCTCATTATGCTCCATGCATGTCACAAACATTGAAGGACCACATATGGGCCCAACTAAACTTAGGTTACACGGACCAAACAAATATATGACAAGCATAAAGCAATTTGGTGGGAATGTGTGAATGCGGGTCAAAGCATGACACAAGATGATTTCATTCGATTTCAAGACATTGCATATTTGGATCGGAAACATAAGAAAGGAAGTTGGCGTTTACACACCAACCTTGCAATTTCAATTTGGTCTTGGGCTTTCCAACATCCGAAAGATGTGTTATTTTTCCAAGATGTTGGTGAAATCAACATGACTCAAGTCCCATTCACCATAAGTATTCAAACACCAACTTAATGTGAGTCCATGCTATCATCTGGTCACAATGGTGCCATTTCTATGGATGTCACATTTGGCACAAATGACATGAAATTCCATCTATTCACCTTGATGGGGTTTGATGATCATCACACGGGTGTCCCTTTAACCTGGATCATTACAAATAAGCCAATAGTTCATGATTTGATCAAATGGTTGAAACCATTAAAAGATAAGATGTTATCACACATGCCACGTTGGAAACCATCATGTTTTTTTGTTGATGATGAACCTCAAGAATTGAAGGCATTACGGTTAGTTCTATACGTAGGACCCACTTTGTATTTATTTTCTTATATGTTTTTCAAATATCTTTCATAAAATTCTTGATTACTTCAAATGCATTTTATGTTATACTAACCCCATCCACTCATGGAAATTTTATTGCATGTGTCCTTATTAAGGTCATATGGGGTATGGACAAGGTTCCCATCTACCTTTGTTGTTGGCATGTTCTGAAAACATGGCATTTACGTGGTATTGAAAAAATCAAAGATGTGGAAGTGCGGGGTGGAATCCTCCAAGACCTTCATGATGTGATGTACATGTCCATCAATCATGGATAAACAATTGATGACTTCAAAAAACGTGGAAGGGTTGTTGTGAGAGAAAGCCTTCATAAACATAGGCCTAGTGATGCATGGACAAACTTTTTGGACTTATTACTATCAGTTTGGTAAATGATAATATTTATCATGGTTTAGTATTCAAAATTGTTTTGTAATAATGTTATTCATCCTTGTGCATTATGTTTATGTTTGTAGAATTATGGGTGATGGGTGTTCAAAGAGTGCTCCATTCCAACCAAGACACCCAAGCGAACATTGAATCATATCATGGTGCATTGAAACATTGGTTTGCTCTTGACACAAAAGGCCTTAGAGGGTGTAGGATTGACTGGTTGGTGTGGCGATTAATAACAACCATTACACGCCATTACATGCACACATTGGAAATGAAAAAAAAGGGTTTCATAAAAAACAAGGTTATGTAGGCCATTATTACATGAAATGTGGAAAAGGCAGCCCTTATTCCACTCACCCATGTGCACCAACCAACCCTTGAAAGTGATGGAACTTGGGGCATATGGAGCCAATGCCTTCCCAATGTTATTTACGCAGTGAAATTCCCATTCATTGAAATATTTTGTTACACATGTGAATGGGCATTACGAAGGAACATGTGTAAACACCAAATTGTGATCATTCTCACATGCATAGACATTTTTTAAAAGGATATCATTCATTATTGTGGAACATGGTATGGATCCCATTGTGGAGGGTTGGGTCACATGTTTGCGAACCCACGACATATTCCAAATGATATAGAGTCCAATGATGATGATGAAGATGAACATCTTGAAAGTGATGATGGGATCATGGAATTTGATGGGGTCATGAACATGGAGCAAAATGATCTCCCTATGGGTGCCATTGTAGGGTCTAATGACACAATAAAGTCATCAACCCCAATGGAAAAGGCTCTTACACAATTGGTCACTACAATGCAAGAGATCACAAATGAATGTAAAGAAGGCGATGTGACACTTTGTGAACATGCCACCTCACACATGGAAGTATTGGCATGTAACATTCGTAACATACGCCTCACAAAGGCAAATGCAATTTCACACCCAGGATTGGTGTTACACCGCATAAAAGATGGATTGGGAAATAGTGTCAAATGGCTCAAAGATTAGCATGAAACAATGCTCAATCACACAAATGTACGTACTAAACGATGTCATGAATAAATATCTCAATTACTAATCAAGATTGTTGCCATTGGCATTAAGAATTTTGTTTTACAATCAATTTTGTAGGAGGAAACCATAGCCCAAACACAAAAAGTGTGAAATGCGAAAACATAATGATAGTGATAATATTAGTGTTGAATGCAGGTATTGTAACTAAGCCCCAAAATCCCAGTTCATATAAATAAATACAAGTGCAAATATTACAATTAGGCCACAAAATTCCAATTGGTAAGGTAAATACGGGTTTAGATATTGCAATGAAGCCCCAAAATTCCAATTGGTAAAGGCAAGTGTGGGTATAGGTATTGCAATGAAGCCCCAAAATTCCAGTTGGTAAAGTTAAGTACGAATGTAAATATTGCAACAAAAGCCCAAAATTCCAGTTGGTAGAGGTAAGTATAAGTCTGAGTATTGCAAGTTTAAATGAAGAATCAACTTTAAATGCAATACCCATGATTCAAAAAAACCCATCTAATTGGTTTGGATACCCTTAAGTGAAGACCTAGCCCTAAGCACAATACCCACATGCAAAGTCACTTTGAAATAACCCAACCCTATATGCAATACCTGCATTCAAGGTCATTTCAAAACTACGCATGTGGAGTTTAAGCCTCTTTAAATGAAGATCCTACCCTAAATGTGATACCCTCATTTTGGGTCACAAAATATTTAGTTCATTTCAAAATAATATGCTAACAGAGGTGTGTATAGAAGTCGGGGTTGTTCATTAGGAGTTCCATGATTTTTACTTTGTTTCATTGAATTTGAAAAGTTGTAAACTCATTTCAAAAAACAAAAATATAAAGTCTCTAATTTAATAAGATTTTAAACTATGTTTTAAAGAAAATTAAAGCACATAATTTTCTACTTTTTTTCACATAGTAAAAATGATCTCTCCCATATATTAATCCTATGTTTGATTGAAATTTTATTTTATACTTTTTTGATACATAGTAAATAATTTTATTGGTTAAAATAATCAGATAGTGGGTAAAAAATATTATATTTTTTATACATATATAACACATTAAATTTGAACTTTAAAATTTTATTAAAAAGAAAGCACATTTTTCATATAATTGTTATAAATATATATTATTGGATTATGATTCAAATTTAGAGCTTGGGAAACCCCAAATTAATTAACATTTTTTTTACAAGTCTATAGTAAATAAAATAAATCTATGGTGCATTTTAGGGGGAATTTTATATGCAAAATAATGCAATATATATGTTTAAATAAAATTTTAAAAATCAACTTGGAGATATTAACAAATGGCTTAAGATATACCTTCTTCTATGTTTTGTTATAGATTTTATTTAGTTATTAATAAAACTAAGGCTAAATTTGTAATTGGTGAAAGTAAATATGTGTGTCGATATTGCAAAATTATCTGAAACCTTAACCCTAAATGCAATAACTATATTCAAATTCATTTTAGAATAACCCATAAGTGATTAACATAAAACTTGCAATGAAAGGGCAACCTTAAATGCAATACCCACATGTAAGGTCACTTTGAAATACCCAATATGTAGTTTGGGTGGGCCTTTGAGAAAAGACCAAAGCCTAAATGTAATACTTGCATGCAAGTTCATACTGAAATAATCCATAGGTGATTAACGCAAACCTTATGTGAAAACCCAACCCTAATTGTAATACCCGCATGTAACGTCATTTCAAAATAACTAATAAATGGTTTGGGTATCCAAATTATGTCTCTTATAACCTTAAATTAATTATTATTCTAAATTAAATTTATGACAAAATGCGAGTTTTATAATGAATGAAAAAAACCAGCGACTATTATGGGACCCTATATTTGGGTATTATAATGAATGTAAAAACCAGCAAGTATTATGGGACCCATATGGGGTGTTGCAATGAATGCAAAAAACCAATGGCTACTATGGGACCTTATATGCGAGTATTGCAATGAATGAAAAACTAGTGACTATTATGGGACCTTATATACGAATATTACAATGAAAAACCAGTGATTATTATGGGACCTTATATGTGGGTATTACAATGAATGAAAAGCCAATGATTATTATGGGACCCTATATGCAGGTATTACAATGAATGAAAAATCAGTGACTATTATGGGACCCTATATGCAGGTATTGCAATGAATGAAAAACCAATGACTATTATGGGACCCTATATGTGGGTATTGCAATGAATGTAAAGACCAGCGACTATTATGGGATCCTATATGCAAGTATTACATTAAATGTAAACAACTAAAAACTATTGTGGGATCCTATATGCGGGTATTGCATTGAATGTAAAAAACCAACAGCTTTCATGGGACCCTTATGCGGGTATTGCATATATGCATACATTGACATTAGGGTAGTAATGGTGAGTGCATGCTTTCGAATGTTGCAAAACAAATATGCAATGGATGTAATTGTTGAGGATATTAATTCATGCAAATTGATGAACATGTTGATCAGATTTTAGCATCCAATGACCTAAGGGTTTCACAAAGGTGGTGACGATGGATGGAAACTTCATTAACAAACTAGTTCATGTCACATCATAAGCCATCGATTGTTGATGATTTCAACCCAATTTGATGGTTTAAAATAACCTTAGGTGGTCAAATGCCCCTTTTTTTGCTCAAACAATGCTAAATTTTAACTACAGCAAAAGATTGTTCCCACTAGTTGCTACCTACGCCTAGGAACTGCCCAATCTGTGCACTTTAGGATTGGCACAAGTTGGGTGGCTATTGCCTTTTTTAAAAATTACTTTTATTTGTAAAATCTAAAAATTCAGTTTGCCCTTTTTTCATCCTTTTGTCCTTATTCTTTCACCCCCCCCCTTTTTTTTTTCTTCTCCATTTTTTTCTTTTTCTTCTTTTTTTTTCTTGGTATTATTTTCTTGGAGCTTTTTTTTTCCAAGTAGGATGTGGTCATCCTCCTTCTGTCTTATGAACCTGGTCATTACCAAGTTCTTTTGTAAGTTCATTGTTAAGTAAAGTATTGGTTCTTTTCCTATCATTTGATATTTGAATGCTAACGAAATATACAAAAAAAAAAGAAACAAGAACCAAGAGAGATGCAAATCATCAATCACAATTGCTTTCCCTTTCTTCTTCTTTTTCCCTTGTTTCCTTTTCCCAGCGTTGGGCAATTATTGAGAATAGACCAGTGTTGGTCTAGTATACCAGCAGGTACTCGTATTGGGCACTTTAAAAAAACTTTCATACCAGTCTGGTCCTGGACGGGTTTTTGACTGGTATTAGATTGGTATGTACCTGATCTTGAGACTGGTATGAAACTGGTACAAGGCTGGTATTACCTCAAGTCACTACCAGCTCATGCTGGTATCGCCTCAGCTCAAACCAGACTGGTAGGGCCCTTGCTATCAGTGTTCATACCAGGCCTTCACCTATATACCCGACCAACACTGGAATAGACAATAGACCCTCTGTGGTTATCAGGCTTGTTCCTTGGGCTCGTAACCACCATACACTACTATTAAAAAAAGGCAAAGAACTGGCTTCTGATATATTAAACATGATTCTGAAAAAATTGAAAAATCATATAATTGCCTTTCTATTATTGAAGGTCCTTTGAGGGGTTTCAAATAACTAAAACTAGTGGTTCATTCATTTTGATTTTTTCCCACAAGAAATTGGAATTGATAGTTCTCTGATTTTGAAATATTTTTAGATTTGGACTAGGTAGTTTATGAACAAAAACAATACTGGTCCAAGATCAGTCTCATCAATAAAGAATCAGCGGTTATTTCTATTTTGCATGTCCCAGGAGTACAAAAGTATGTTGGATACATGGTGGATGAAAACTGGTCAGTGGAGGGAGCAGTTAAGATTCGCAGGTGTATTAGTTTGACCCAAAATGTGCAAGGAAAGTTCAGTTTAATGATGAAAGCAGTTGGAAAATATATAATGAAATAGAATGAATATTTTTGCTTTCAAGAAAGTTCATGCTTCACAAGAGTCCATAATTGGAAAAGCTTCCAAGTTTTGGGCAGTTCACTGGAAAGGGCACATGAGGCACACGAGTTCAAAACATGGTGTGGACAAAAGCATAATTGCTCTTTCTTTTCTTTTCTTTGGTCTCCTTGGTCTGTAGACCACAGTAGAGACTAGAGACCACAGCATGATGCTGGCCTCTCTGTCGCATTTGTACTGTGGAAAGCTTTGCTAAAAAAACCTCCTTATTTAATTGGAGAGGCTCTGCAATTTGTATCTTCAGCCATGGAAAAAGAAACAGTTCAAACCAACTTAGGCCGCTGCAGCTGTTCAAAGTAATCAGCTGGATTGTAAGTTATTTTCTGGTGTTGTATAGAGATCAGCCACCTCTTGACATGTCCATATAATTCATGTTTCTTAGTATTTAAACCTCCAAGAATAAAAAGGAATATTTTGTTGAAAACTCCTTATTTAAAATCAGCAAATTTTGGAGAATTTTTTGCTGCATTTTGACACAGTTTTTACTTTTGGGGCAATTGTGTTTTGCCAATTTTTTTTACAGTTTTCTAAGACTTGTGGCAAATTAATGCTAAATCTTTTTTTGGATGTGTGCTGTGATACTACATTAGAAAAATGGAAAAAAAATAATGATCCTGTTTGAGAAAATAATGCTTATGAGAATCACCCACAAGAAGATTTAGCCAAATTTGGCTATAGATCAAAATGAAAGTAGAAAAATTTAAGAATCCTTGAATATTTTAGCTACTTGCTACAACCTATTGTAGAAATCTAGCAAATTTATGTTTCTTTTTTCCTGAAATCTGGCAATTAGGGCCCTATTTTCACAAAACTCCTTTGAATCAGTGGTTTTGTTTTTTTTCAAATTTCTGGTGTTGCGTCATATGCGAGCATTCCAAGACGGCATTATCATTAAATGGTGACAGCTTTGTAGAACCTGTTCAAAATGTAAAAACCTGATAAGAAAAATGCCCTCCCCTCTAAAATCCAAGTGCAAATGTGATGAATATTTTTCCCTAGAAACATTTTCCTTCAAATTTGGTGATCCACCCCCTCCCCCAAAAGAACAGGGAATGTATGACAGGAATGTTCCCTTTTCATTTTTATTTTTCTCATAACAGCTGCTTTGAATGTGTTCAAAACCATATTTTTCAGGTTGAAAAATGCAAAAAATTGCCAAAGAAAAAAAAAACATGGTTGGAAATCATTGGAGAAATACTACAGTGCTCTAGAGTTTGCTGCACATTTATGTGCATCTATTATCTCTTTCTGGGTGTGATCCATGTGATTCACACAGGTCCTTAGAATGGACAACTCCCAGACAAAGCAATTCAGGAAATTCTTTGACTCCATGTTTGGGCCAGGCAAGTTCTTTTGAGAAGATCTTCCTTTTCCTTGGCTCTCCAGGAAACCAAAGCATTTGTCCCTATGCTTGCAAGCACCCAAACTACTTTCCAACTTTGTTACTTTGTTGAAACATAAATATACACCACTAGATGATCAACATCCCTTTTAGCTTTACCCTCTTTTCTTTTATGAACTTCTCATTAGTCGACTTTCTACTTACCCGGCTGCAGGTTCTACAAAGTGAAAGGAAAAGTCTGATTGCTTGGACAACTGTGTTCAAATGTCATAATACAGTTGAAGGAAGGTTCTAAGAAATCAAAAGAACAAGAAAATTGTGAATGCTTGTAAATCTGTGTCCAAATGTCATAGTAACAATTGGAATAAGAGCTAATATCCCATCCATCATCCCTGGGAAGAGGTTTGCCTGTGAGCTGTCCTGCACTCCAAGCAACTGGGCTTCATAATTTCCCCTATCCAGAAAGGCACCAAGGTGCAGTTTTGTGTAAGATTGCCATTTGGAAGCCAAAAAATTTTCCTAAGCTTTTTTTATGTCATACAGTCCATGAATAACAGGGACCTAGATGTATGACCTAGGAACCAGCGTTGGCTGGTTATCAGAAACATGAACAGCCCTGGCAGTTATCAGGGCAATTCTTAGGGTTTGTGATTCTAATAAACTCAATGGACTAGTTTGATTTATGATCATGATTCTCAAGTTTTTTTTTAAAAGCTTGAATAATCACCTTTAACATCATGGGTTCTCACTGGTTCTTTCATGCAAACTGCCCAGTTCTTTGAGGTTTTGAATGGACAGTAGCCAGTGGTTCTATGATTTCGAACGAAAAACTGGATCTCACAGTTCTTTGATATGGCAATATTTAAAAAGCCAGAATGGATGGTTATTGTCCCTACCATGACATGGTATGGTTGAGCAAAGTAACTATTCATGCTAAAAAGGTTTTGGATGCACATGGTTGGGAGTGTATGCTGCACAGTGTACACTTATGTTTCATTGAAGTACATACAGTTTCAGACCAGCTAGAACATGATATTGCAACTCAGCAAATTTTAACAAAATCAGTCTGGTGGTGATTGAAAAATTCCAGATACTTATATTTACTGAAATCCATTTATTTGTCATAAGCCCCCAATTATCCAATGTCTATAACTCTTAGAACTAACTAATACTTGGGGCTCTATTGAATAGGTTCTCATTCCTGGCCTCACTCCTCACTTGCAAAAGCCTTGGCTTTCGAGGCTGGAGTGAACCAGCAGCCACCAATGCACCAGTTGAGGATGAGGCTGTTGAAGCCATTTTGGGATGAACCAAAATCACATCCTCCTTGCCCAAAGATTCTTTTTTTTTTCCCGCCTCTACTTTGCCCCAAAAATTTTCTCTCCTACCAACCTACCCCCCACCTACCTCCCCCCTCCTACCTCCCATCGCCAGAGCTTGGGAGCAGTTTCGAGTGGAGCGGATTGCCATTGCCAGAGTTGGGAGCCATTTGGAGCAGGAGCTGAGCGCAAGCCAACACGAGACCTTGACGCTGGACCCACGCGCGGGAGCTTTCAAGCTTCAAGGTAAGCTCCCTCGCCTTCTTTCTTCTTCTTTTTTGTTGTAGCGCAACGAAAAAGGCAACAATAGCTTTGTTGTCGTCGCCTTCTTTTCTTTATTTTGTTACAGCAAGAAGAAGAAGGTGACGTTGCCATCACCTTCTTCTTTTCTTTTTTTTTTCCATCGTAAAAGGCAACGGTAACTTGTTGCCATCGCCTTCTATTCTTGTTTTGATGCAGCAAAAAAGGTGACGGTAGCAATGCTACCGTCGCCTTCTTTTTTTCATTTTGTTGCATTACAATGAAGAAGGTGACGGTAGCTTTGATGGTAGAAAAGTTGTCGTCCCCTTCTTATCTTGGTTTTTTTTGGAGCACAAAAGGCGACGACAACTTTGTTGTTTTCTTTTTTTTGTTTTGTTGCAAGAAGAAGAAGAAGGTGGTGCTGCCATCACCTTTTGTTCTCATTTTGATGCAACAAAGAAGGCGACAACAAAAATGTTGTCATCACCTTCTTTTTTCGTTTTGTTGCAGCGCAATGAAGAAGGCAACGATAGCTGTTGTTGCCTTCTTTTCTTGGTTTTTTTTCGTTTTGTTGCAACGCAATGAAGAAGGCGACGACAACGTTACTGTCATTGCCTTTCTCTTCTGTTTTTTTTTTGTTGGAGCTCACAAGCCTATGGCACCAAAGTAAGGAAAAAATAAAAAATAAAACAAAAGGTGACGACAGCTTCTGTTTTTTTTTTTGGGTTGCAATGCAGAGTTGTTTCTAGTTTTATTTTGCTATGGTTCCATAATAACAAAGAAGAAGAAGACAACAACTTCTGTCACCTTCTTCAATGGCTTTGCCGCAAGAATTTGGCGCCTTTTCTTTGCTGGTTTTGCTGCAAAGAAGGTGATGGTAACAATGTTGTCGTCTTCTTCTATGGTGGTGGTGATGCCTTTTTCTATGGTGGTGGTGATGTGAAAAAGGCAATGGCACTCGGAGATTTTTTTTTCTTTTTTTTGTTGGTCCTTGTGGTTTAGTTCATTAGAATTGACAATTAACAATGAAATGGTGTTTCTTTTATTTAGGTTGAAGGATGTAATGGTTAAAAGAAGAAGATTGAGGAAAAATGATGGTGGTGATTTGGAAGTTCATAAGCAAAATGTTGCTTCATCAGATCAGGCGATTGCTGAGGAAAATGTTATTCCAAGAAATCAATTGCGAATTGTTGTTTTTTCACATCAGGCAATTGTTGAGCAAATTGTTGCTTCTTGAGATCATCCAATTGGTGAACAAAATGTTGCTCCATTAGAATTGAGACTTGAGGAGCAAAATTTTGCTTCATCAAAAATGAAAATTGAAAATTGATGTAGTAAGCAATCTATGTGGATTAGAGTTAACAAGGATGACAATTTGTAATGTAGATTGATAATTTCGATTGAAAAATGATGAGTTAGATTGTTTTAAAATTTACATATATTAAATTATATGTACATAAAAGAAATTGTACAAGTCTTTTACATTTAATTATATCCACACCTTCCATCATTTGATGAAAGGTGCAGGATTTTTTTATCAAATTTTTTTTATTGCAATACCTGAAAGTAGTTAAAATTTGCAAGAAGTATATTTGATTGTGTGATTTTATGTTTTGCAATACTTGCATTCTATTTTTGAACATTTTATGTGTAAGGTTTTAGGGTTAGGGTTTTTTCAATTACAAAGTAATGATTTACTTTTTGATTTTTTTTTTTTAAAAGTCTAAAACTTGAAACCAACCAAGTTTTTCAACCACCGACACCTCCTTGTCCACCTAATTTGGCTCGAAAGGACAAAGAATGGACGAAGGTTGGGTCAAAATGGAAGTGCAAAGTTAACACTTGCATTGTTGCATATTGTGTCAAATGGTTATTGACCAAACATTTGAAGGAGGTGCATGGCTTGGTGGCAGAAAAGGCCAAACTTGGGAGGCCTTCAACTTCCGCAAGAGGTTTTCAACATTAAGACCATGCTAAAATGAATGCTCGTATCTTGGGAAATGCCCAGGTTGTGTAAAGGCGGAATGATCAAAAGGTTGTTAATCGCGCACATGCCAAAGCAGAGGAGGAGTGGGTAAAACTAGTAACTGTTGCTAAATAATGTCCACCATTCCCAAAGCTAGCTTTGGTCAAATTAGCTTCGGAGCAACTATTGCAGGTGTTGGGTTTGACTGCCTGGGGCGTGGGAAGTGTGGCTCGACATGCAACATCACGAATGGAAAAAAATGAAGATTTACAAGAAATGATTCGATCCACTTGTTGTGTATATGCACGAAAATTGAAAAAGGCATGGGATATAAAAAATTGGGATCGAGAGTCTAATAAAACAAGTTGAACAAAACAGTTGACAAATGTATTGAATTTTCATGAATCTAGAATGATTCATGGAAAGTAAGAAACAATAATAATCTATGTTTATAATTTTTTTATAATTTTGTTTCATCCAAGGTGTGTTAGGGTTTAATTTGGTGGTTTTGGGTGTTTATAAGGTTAAGGAGATAACAAAAGGAAGAGCTTGTTGCAAATTCAATTTAGGTTGAAATGCAACACCGCCATTTCTACATTGTTCATCATGTAACAAAGGCTACAAATGCAACAACTGTTTACCAATCTAAACACGGGATTATAGATATTGATATGATTTAAGGCTTTCACTTTATATAGTTAGTTAGGTTTTTTCAAGCATTTTATTTTTTGGACTACCCAATTTTTGAACTTTGGTCTTGTGATATGTTATGGAAAACCTTTTTTTTATTGGGTTTTTTAGCAATTTTTCATCCACCCATTTTTGTACATCTTTTATCAATATAATATTTTCTTCTAATCACATTTGTTTGATGGGTATATGGTTAATCATATATGTCTTCTTTGTCATAATTGTTTTAATACTTAAGATGTAAGAATCAAACCTGAAATAGGCCCATATGAATAGGTAACATTAATTTGTCTAATGTTTATAAATATCAAAATGAACATTGTGTAATACTTACGTTTAATGTAATAAGATTCACATCACCTAAAAACTTTTAAAACAATACACACATTTTAAACATATAATATTTACATCATAATCTATTATAACTTTCATAAGACTTGCTATCAATTTTATTTTCAGATTTTTTGTCATTGATGCATTTGTCTTCATTAGAACTTGAGAGTTATAAAGAGGTTGCTTGAATCTCTAACTTCAAAAGCTCAAATGGACAATTGCTAATGAAGAGAAGTTCTAATGACCAACTATCACCACCTCAAGCTTGTTGGAAAGCCCACCTATGTGCAATGAATGTAATACTTAGTAGCCTCAAGGTATAAGAATCCGATCCCTCCCACATTGTATATAAAACTTGCATTCCAATGTATGCACTTTGACGCTTTGTTGAATATTTTCAAATTTGTATCAATTGCATTTAGAGTGGGTTCATTGCATGCAAGTGTTATAACTTGTGTTGTTTACAAGTTTTGGTTTATTTGTGATCAAGTTTAAAACTTATTATTGTTGGTTTAAAAGCATTGCCACATCATGTTTTTATTGATTTGACTTTACTTGGTGCACATTCTAGACAATGCCACCACTTAGGCCCTTGATAAATTTCAAGTATCAAAAGTTGATCTCTTCCTCTAATCTTTCAAATGTTATTTGTTTCACAAATGATGGTTCAAGTGATGGTCGTCTACATCTTCATCTTCAAAAATTCAGGGACATGCGTCCAAATGAGGCATTGTTTGCAAGTGTTTGACATTGTGTGCAAATGTAAATGCAATATTCTTCAATTACTTTACTTCTTATGGTAACATTAACATCCACCACATTCACATCCACAATGACAGTTTGTGTCTTAATGATAGGTTGAACCTCTACTATTGTCATTGATTTCCCATGAATCATTTTTTGCATCTCAATAAACTTTGGACAATTTGTTGTTTTATGTCCATTCAAATCACAAATGTGACATGCATATGAAGATGCCTTCTGTGTTTTTTTACTTGGTTGTGCCACCTCTGTGGTTGCCACCATGGTCTATTTTTTCTTCTTTCTACATGTCTCCACATTGTGATTTGTCATCTCATAATTGGTGCAATGTTTGTCAGTCTTCTCTATATTCCTTTGCGTTTTTGCTAGTACTGTTTATTTGATATTTTGTGGTACTAATAATGCATTCCTTGCTTGTGTAATAGTCATACCTTCTTCACATAACATTGCCACTTCCTTATGTTGTTGTAATGTTGATTGCTTCATTTTTATAGTCACAATTTTGAAGTATGTTGCAAACCCACTTTAAACATAATAGTTAAAAAATTGTCTATGGTTGGTATTTATAAACCATGGGCCAATTTCCAAATCTACTCATAGTAAACTTCCACCCTCTTAATGTCCTCCTACTTCATGTTCTTCAGCTCCATGTATATTTGCTCGTCATTCTAAATCTTTTGATGACATTTGCAAAATGCATGGGTAAGTTGCATTGATGATATACTCTCTAGAAGTCTCTAAATTTTCTTTTACTACAAAATTAAACACTCTAACATGAACATTTGGATCTGCATCTTTTTTAAAGTGAAGATATTTAAGAGCTACCCTATTTGGCCTAACAAAATGGCCATTTCTATGATCAAGAATTGGTATAGTTATAGCAATTAGTTATCAGTATCCTTTTTTTGAATGCATGACATCTACACTTTTGCACCTTCTAACAGCCATTGAGCTCATTAGTGGTTGATTTGCAATCTTATTCCCATGAGTAGCTGTTATCGGATTTGTAAACACCATTTGAAGTATGCCAACAACTCTAGTAGTAGCTACCGGTAGCACTAAACTTTGACTCAGATTCCTTCCTACCAAGACTCCACCTAATTCGATACCTAATTTTGTTGCAAATCCAATTACTACTCCCCTTCTGATAATATCTATATTGGGTGTAACAACCGTTTCCATTCCTATGGTTGTTATACTTACATTAAGTGATTGAATAACTCTTACTCCAGCATGTTGTTTCCGGGTTTCAACAAATGTCGCTTCTAACACTATTTGGTAGAGTTGTGTTAATTCGAAATTGACGTTGTTCCAATATGTGGTTACCCATTGATATCCTTTATGGTGTAGTATGTGGATGTGAATACCCCTCTAATCCTAGTAATGACATTCGTCATTTTGCACTTTAAAATTCGCGAATTTACGTGGCAAAGCACCTTGTCAAAACATTCGGCATACATTCGTCAAACATTTGCTGGACATTGCGCGCGGTGACAGC
>Ga0116231_10004736_pt1 | contig 27346 bp, 18 predicted proteins | sample S1TSphgellanicum_2_FD_89695 | JGI IMG/M metagenome (GOLD analysis project Ga0116231, IMG submission 89695) | Host-associated microbial communities from peat moss isolated from Minnesota, USA - S1T2_Fd - Sphagnum magellanicum MG | ecosystem: Host-associated > Plants > Peat moss > Unclassified... | reverse complement strand
CAAATCCAAACATGAAAGCACAAAGCGTTGGGGGTGGCTGGAGTGGCGTAGTCACGGGTTACCCACTAGTTATTTCATAATTTGAACCTTATTTTTTCGGGAAAATAATGCGTACTTTACCGGGATGCGTACTTAAACGGGTGCGTACTTAGGCGGGAGGCTACTGTACAGTTAGGAGCAGCGAAAATATATGTAGCAGCATTGGAGGCGCTCAGGAAAAAGGAAAGACAGGATGAAACTCAGTTTACCACCAAAATTGATGATTTTCTGAGTTTCATCCCCCCTTGAATGCTAGTGTAATTTTTTGAAGGTTTTTTTTTAATCTCACCCTGTGTATGACCAAACTCAGGGTTCTGGTGCTGTGTTTTTCTTATTTCACGGATAACTCTACTATTCCTCACTTGATTTCTCTGCCTGATTTCAAGCAAGTTTTGAAAACTTTTCTAGTTCCACAATTATATTTTCTGGTACCTCAAAACTGTTCAACAGCTGCTCGTGATGCATGACCAGGTTACAAGATCAAATCATATAAATTGCAGCAGCAGTGATTTCTTGTTTGGATGGTAATAGAAACTCTCTCATGACTATAACTACAAATCATGATGAGCAAATTATAATGAGCAGCTCTAGAATGTTGCAAATCAGGTTCACCTTTTGGTTTCTGTTCATTGCTAATTTCAGTTCAAATGACCAGCCTCAGAATGAATTATGAAAAGTACTACAAGGATAAAGACTATTGAGACAGAGTATGAACCAGCAACATCATCATGTGGGAAGCCTCAAGTTTGATAGTTCAGATTACTGTTGTCATCACAGTGCACACTAACGGGCACACACAGAAGCGCAACATGAGTTGGTTAGATTCACTGAACTCAAAAAGAAAACACCCATATTGCACTTCACAACCTCATGAAAATTTTACACACACAGATCAGTGCTGCAGATATGATCAAAGAGCTGAAATTCTGCACAAGAGTAGCAGAAGGTCAAAATGGGTGCCCACAGTGGACTGAAAGAGAGGGCCATGTATGTGCAGCTTCTTGACAAACTGAAGCAGAGGAGGATGAGAATCTTACAAGTAATGAATTTAGAATATGGGAGCTGAGACTTGAGCTGAAATCATTGACTGACCACCTTCAGCTGATTGGGTGTCTGGTACTCTTTGGGTCCATAGCTCATTTAGGCTATGCAGACTTGGGGATGGCCAATCTTGTACTGTGAGGGGTGATGACATACCCCATGGGCTAACTCCTGCAGCACTGTGCCCACCATTGTTGCTTCATGAGCCTACCATAACTATGCTATGATGAGCTGGAAGTTCACCACCATGTCTTAATTCAATGATATGCCCCATAATAATAAGTCATTATATATTATATTTGATGTTTTTGACTTGCACGTGGATTGGACAATGGAATTGGTGCAAAGGAGTGTAACCTGAAGGATGAGAATTTTGCATTAAAATGGATATGTAAATCTTCAGGTCCATATCATCAAACATGATCTTTGGGTTGGGTGATGATGACAAAAACAGAAGTTGATACATAAGGATCTGTTTCTGTAGATCATGGGTCTGCCAGGATAGACTTCTATGTATGCAAGGAGTCTGCCACTTTGTGAGTAACATCTGCCATAGATGAATGTTGTGTGTCCAAAAATGTGTAATGTGGTTTCATACATGCAGGTGGGAGGTACAGAGAAGGCAAGCTTAGCATGCATTCCAACATTAAGTCCTGTTATACAAAGGATGTATAACTCTTTAGTCTGGAATGATCAAGATATGAGCATAAATGGATTTTGATTTTGCTTTTGTGGAAATGGAAAGGGTGTGCACTTTTTCTAGCACAGGCAGATCATGAGCATCAATCAATCAGGACTGCAGTGACACAAGAAATGCAATTCCATATTGAGAACACTAAAATCAGTGCAAAACACCTCATGCCTGTGGATAGCACCAGTTTGCCACCTAGGATAAACCATATCACCTAGACAGTTGCCATTTGAAAGTCTCATGATGATTGCTTAATATCTACAAGAAATTTCATAACACAGCTATCAAATTTCTCAGATCCATATCTTATAACAATTTGAACATCATCAAAGATCAGGAGTCAATTGGGCAAAAGCTGTAGAGTTCAGGTTACTCTGCATTCCCCTCCAACAAATTGATTGGACAAAGATTTCTTAAACAGGGATTGATATGGCTACTCATGTTTCAGATGCTCTGTCCACCTTTGAGCAGCACTGCTTAGGGCAACATTTGAGAAGCAAGGTACCATGAATGGAAGGAGAGGCAAGCAAATGAGAAAAGGTTACATAAAGATGAGAATCCATGAATCATTCCAAACTGCTTGTTCAATTTGGCCAACTCAGGGTTCCGTTTGGCTACCTCTGAATTTCTTGACATGCCTACTTCTGAGCCAATGTTCTCTTGCCTCTCCACCTTGTGCCTCTGGGTCATCACCTGCAATTTGCATCCCCCAAACACACCTCATCAAAAGACATAATAGCATGCCAGTTGTTGCTACCTGTTGCAACAAATATCTGATCAAGCTTCTTTTCCACCACTCACAATAGAGAGACAAGTAAGATGACGCCTTTGTCTTCCTAAATCTAAACCTTCCTAAATGAGCCTCTTACTGACACAGGACACCCATGTGGCCAGTTTACACTGGGTGCAACATCTCGATAATCTCTTACCCTCTTGCACTCATAGCCACAAGAATGATGAAGCTAACCCTACCCTCCAACCTGTCTGGACATCACTACCAGACAGCTCAACAAAACCTAAAAGAGAAAGACAAGACCACAGAAACCAAGAAGAAAGAGGAACACGAAAAGAGGGAAAAAAGAAAAAAGATCAAAGAAAAGAGGAGGGAAAAGAGAGAAACAAGACACTGCATTTTGAGGAAAGTGTGGGCTTCAAAAAGTTTCCCACTTAAAATTAAGAAGCCCTTTCAATAATCATTTAGAAGATTTGAAAGGTCAATACCCAAACAGAATTTTTTTTGTTGCTAAGCAAACCTCTGGTTCATAGAAACTTTGAAGGGTAAACTTCTCTTCAAAGGAAAAAACCATGCCACAATTGAGCTATGAAATTCTTAAGAGGTAGAAGTTATCTAAAATGACTGCACAATTGATACTTATCAGGATGCCCATTGACTGTTTAAAGACTTACAATCACGAGGAGCAAAGAAATCTAGTCCAGAAAATATATCTGAAGCTGTTGCTACCTTGAAGCCATGGAGGGACTCCATTGACCATATCTTGTCCTTGTTCTTTAACGAAAAATATTTGAAATGAATGCTGACCTCTGAGCCAACAAAAATATGAAATGATGGAAATTCAAATATCCACTTTCAATAGCTTCTTGAAGCAACAAACTGTTTTTTCCTTTTGAAACTTAGTACCTTAGACCAAAAGCCAAATAATTTAGGCCCTGGAAGAAAATGTGGGTCAACTGAAGTTAGATGACCAAAACAAATGACTGATAAAACTGTGGAAATTGGAACAGGCAAAATCAATTTTTGACTTCCAAGAGGCTTGTGTCCTTTGCATTATCTCCATAGTCAAAAAGGTTTTGACAAAGATTTAACATACTTCCAAAGCTACTTGGGGAGCAGACCACATTCTTCCAAGGATTGAACACACTCCATCATGGCAGGGAAGTTCAGAATAGATGAGAGATCTGTCTTAGTGAGGCGAGAAGAAATAAAGACTAAAATAGTGAGGTCTCCAAAAACTGAGATTGAGAGGGAGTAGGATTACACAAACAACACTTTACGAGTGGACTCAAGCCTTTGATAAACTGTAAAGAGTGGGCAGCTCAAATACCCAACTCATGCAAGGAAATTCATTTAAGTGAGGAACATATGAACTAAATTTCAGACCTATATTTGACAAGAAACTCAGAAGAGAACTTACCTTGGAACAGACAATGAAGGAGAAAAACCAATCTTCTTTCATAATCTTTAGCACAAAAAATTCTAAGGAAAAGAATGCATGGATGAATGAGGGGGCGAATTCCTCTCCATACAGGAAACCATAGAAGAGATCAAAGAGCACAATCAAGAGGAAGGGATTGAACTTTGGGGTTCCAAATCTTACTTCTAAAACGCAGAATAGCAAGCTTAGGACCTGTTCTCCATAATATAGGAGTGGGTTCATGCACCCTGGGCAACTTCAAACAATTTGACTTACTAAGTCTAACTTGTAGCCCTTACAAAAGAACAAAGGAAGGAGCTCATCCATTTTCTTTCTATGAGAGTGACAGCAAGATTGAACATTCTACTATCAGTTTTCTGATCTGAATCCATAGAATCTCCAACAACACTTTCAATAGGAAAACCCCTCAAGGAATCAGTGAGCTTTGACAATCCGACTCCTCTTATGAATAAGTCATTGCAATGCACACCTCTAAAAGGAGGCTGTAGGTCTACATGTCAGTCCCCAGCAGTGGAGAGAAACCATAACATTATGTGTATGCCACCATTCTTCACTTACCTCTTGAATGTGTCAAACAGCCAACATGAGGTCAACAAGGCAGGAATCAGCAAACCTTGATGGTCAGTGGCTGAAAATAGAACAAATTGAGAAGTGTCGCACCCAGTGAACCACCAAGCACCACAACCTGCAAGCGCTCAAATCCTGTGGCCACTGACCAAGGGTGCAATATGGTAACTGAGATGACACAAATGGCACTGCATGCAGCTACAAGCTTGAAGTAGACTGGAAACATTTGAGCTTGTAAATTCCCAAATTGATGTCTTGGCAAGTGTCTGTACATCAGTTTCAATTAATCACTCATTAGAGTTAGGGAATGTTTAATTTCCTCTTGGAACTCTGTGTAATTAAAGGCTCACAAAAAGATGGCTACTCTTCATTCTCACTCTGTAACAGGTTGTCAAAAAAAATACAGCTGCAATAAACACTAATCCTTGAACAAGTATGTATTGAGCAATTGTGCCAGCAATCTCTATGTCTGGCATTATCACTGTTCAATTTGCTTCTCATCTAACTTAAGATCTAAGAGAAGAAAAGCAGAGTATGCAGCCACAAAGTTGAGCACACAAAATATGCAATGGCACCTGCTGTGATGGACATTCCACAATATATTCTACTGACCTCATGTGGCCACCTTGTTGCTAATGGATACACTACCAGGAGGAAAGCCCCTCAAATCAGTGCATGCTTGAGCTATTTCATCTGCCAATTTGGTTTTATTCAAACATTTGGTATGATTTCTTTTGCAATCTGACATGGATCAGGAGAATCTCTTATACAATCAGATCAGCAAATCGACCTAGTGATAAGACTGGTTCATCAATGGAAGGTCTCTTGACATGGGTGGCAGTTCCACAAAGTAAAAAAGAATACTCCCAAGCTCTTCCCCTGAGTTCTAATACCAAGAGACCTCATGCCCACAACTTTCTAACAGTTGAAAGAAGCAACACGCACATCTCTAAAAAACCTGCAAACTCTCAAAATCTCTCTTAACAGAACAACGGTCCCAAGAAGTACCCACATCTCTAAATAACCTACAAACTCTCAAAAATCTCTCTTACTGGAACAACCATCCTAATCACCAAACAATCACCTCAGACATGGATACATGCACGCACACACACAAACACACACACATGGTTCAACGTCAGGAAGAGGGGAAAAAAGATAATACACTCACTTGAACATGATAATGCCTCCAATGAAGGAAACCCACAGGGATGAGCCAAAGGATGTGGCAAAACTCAACAAATGAAGCAAGCTAGTCAGCACCACGCCTACCCCAGAGTAAGAAGGCTTGCCGGAGACCTTCACATCTTCTCGTTGTTGTTGAAATGGGTATAGAACCAACCCTACCGCTACCAGTGACAACATCACCACCAGTAATTGCCCTAGCCCCATCTCTTCAGTTCATAACAGGGAACAAACAAATCTACTACGCAAAGCAAAAACAAGTAAGCGATGCACAAATTGCCCTCTGAAGTTTTTTGCTTTTCTGTTGGTTGGAACTTGGTTTGTGTTGGTTTTTGCCCTGCAGTCACAACAACTCCTCCTCAAACCAAAAGCATGCAAGACTATGGAATACACAAAAAGAGGAATGCTAAGGTCCTTGTGGTAGGCAAGGATATTGTGTTTAGATTCATTATAGAGTATAGCGTAGAAACGCCTATCACCAAACACACATTTTGAGCACTACTAACCCTATGACAAATTAAAGTATTCACATATATATATACTAGTTTGAACCCGTGCCTAATGCACAGGTGTGTGTGTATTTGACGGTACATATTACAAAATTACAACTACAAACTACATTTCCAAATCCTCTCTATATACCACATTGCTAGGTTCTTTTTGGGGGAATTTATTTTCATTGTTTCAACCTAATACCAAATGATTGGTAAAAGGAAAATAATGTTTGGTCTTTCCATTTAATTCCCCATGGATAAGGTATAGACGCTTGGTCATGGGCGTGATCCCATTCGATTTTAACCAAATATTGCACTTTTTATAAATTAGGGTTGGTGGTTGTAGGGGTGAGGACTTTTGACATGTCCACTTCCATGCACACAAATAGTCAATGGGGATACAAAGATGGGTTGGTAAGCATTTGGAAATAAATGCTTTTAGGTTTAGGATTGGGGTTTACAATGTTCAATATACAAATGTGGGTGCCCTAATTATAGGGAAGGGTGTGGGACATTTTAAAATTGTTGTGGGGGTTGGGATTATTAAGTGTTTCAATGAAAGGACTAATCTAGGTCAAACTTGTAAACATGTTTAATTCATTATGGGGTAAGGATTGTTTCATCGTGTGGCAAGACAAGCCTACCCCCTACTTTGGATACCCAACCCCTTGTAGCTTGTTAAACTTTAACACGAAAAGTTGCACACACATGATATTTAAAGATTGTCTGAATATGCTAGCATTGTGTACTTTGGGTTTTCACTATCAAGAAAGAAAGCATGTCCAAAATTTCAAAGCATGTTGAACACAAATTGCAAAGTTTTTTTTGAGCTTTTGGTTCCTAGTGCTATAGGGTTAAGGTCTTTGTTGTATGGAGGGCAAGCTAGTTCTAGCAAAACAATAATTCAAGAAGTAAAAGTAGGAAAGGAGACTAAGGTCAACAAAGTTGTGCTTCATCTAGTGAAAGTAAAAGATGAGATTGCATATTTAAAAATAAATCCTACATCTAATGAGGCCATATTCTCATATATAAATAAAGTTTACATTGAAAATTTTAACAAGTATATATATTATCATTGGGTTGTTAAATCTATGAAAAATCCTTTAGTTCAAAGGAGAAAGGGAAATCACAAGCAATGGGTAGTAACAAAGTTGCATAGCCAAATATTCATTCCAACCGACACACAAAAACCATAGATGAAAATTAGTTTTGGTCAAATTTTGAAAATTGGTTCAATTTTATTCGGAAAAAAAAAATATATGCACAAGTTACTTAACTTGAACTAATTGATTTTCTATATTCATGGTCTGATTTCAGGAAGAACAGAAGCATACCTTTTATCGATAATGCACAAGAACCTCCAATTTGGTGGAGGCTTCATCTTAAGGGGTCCAACCATCCGTGAACTTCAATGTACCATGAAGGAGGAAAAGCAATGTGTTGGATCAACTAACATTTAACAAAGAAAACATGCCTCCTCAACTTTGAATCATAACCACAACAAAAGTCAACAAGGGATACTAGGTAATTGACTAGTCCAAGAAGCAATTGGAGAACTGAAGACTTAAAAGAGGCCATGGATGCAATTGAAAAAGGCAAGTTAGTATTATAAATACCTTTGACAAGCTTATTAAACTAGCTCACCGACAATACTACATCAAGAAAACATGGCCCACCTAGAATATTATTAGCTAATGAGGAGGCAATAGTCATTGAATGGGTATTTGGCATGTAAAAATGCGGCTTGTTAATCTCCTTACATTAGTTAAAACGCCAAGTGGCAAAATTAACACAAACCCATGTAACACCATTCAAGAATGGCATCCCTAAAACCTCATGGTGGCACCAGTTTAAGCAAAGCCACCCTAAAATATCCATTCACCTAGTAGAAGGATTGGATATTTCCAATGCACAAGGATTAACCTTAGCTACATGCAATTATTTCTATGAAAATCTATAATCATTATACAACAAACACAACTATCCTCCATACCACATATGGAATTGTGATGAAATTGGTATTCAAGTTAGTAAGCAATTTAGCAGACAAGTGCTTGCAAAAAGGGGATCACAATAAGTTTACAACACAATACCAAAATCAAGGGAATGGATGATAGTCAATTGTATAATAAATGCAATTGGAGGCATCTTTCCTAGCTTCTACATTTTCAAAGGTGAGAAGATTAAAAAAGATTACATTCAATAATGTAAGCTAAGATTTTGTATGGCAATGTAGAAAAAAATGGATGACATGTTATTTGTTCAAGCAATTTAAATTTTTTTTTTTTTTGATTAATAGCAGGAGGTATGTCTCAACAAAATAAGCACCTTTTAATTTTAGACATATATGGATCACATGTTACCTTTAAAAGCAATCGAACAAGCATATAAAGCAAGGCTAAATATGACTACCTTCCCATCCCACACTTCCCACATTTTGTAGCTTTGGATGTCAACTACTTTAGGCCATTCATGTTTGCTTTTAAAAAGGAAAGATATGAGAGCATGTTCAAGAACAACCATAGAAAACTAGACAAGGTTACATTAGCAGATTGGGTGAATAGAACACTCAATCAATTGCTATCTAAGCAAAACATCAAAACAAGGTTCAAAACCTCATGGATATGGCCTTTAAACCCTAGGGCAATGGACAACCAAAACAAACCCAACGAATTGTATACAACATAATCAGATCTAGACATATTAAACGATGAAAATAAACAATCAAAAGGAGTAGTAGATGGTGGCCAATGGGGCAAAGATAGAGCTGCAGCATAACTAATCAACATCGCTACAACTTCGCAAAATGAAAGTGAATCTACCCAAGATGATCTTATGTAGTCAACAACTTGATACTATGTCCATGAACCTAAATATGAACATGTTACAACATAAGTACAAAGGTCAAGTGAAACCAACTTGGAAGCTAAAGTTATTTGCCTTGTTAACCCTACCCAATAATTAATAATTGAAACCAACCTTACCTAAGAACCAAAAGTTAACGCCAACTTTGCCTAAGAACCAACAATTGAAAGAATTGAAATCCATAATGTAATAGCTTGAACTTTGTAAGTGTTCCTTATTGCCAACATGTTGTTGTTACCGAGTTTACTTGTAAGGAAAACAAGAGGGACATAACCATTAATAGACTATTCCAAGTCTCATGTTGTTAGATTATAACAATACTTCCACGTTTTATGTCAAAAAGTTATGCAAAAAGAAGTAGTAAACAAAGAAAGGAAAATCAAAAGGCAAAAAAAAAAAACTAGGACCACACAACGAATAGCTACAACAACCAATGCAAATATCACAAGGATCCAAAGGCAAGTTAAGAGACGAAAAAAAACAATCTTTAATAGTGTCTAGTCTCTTGCAAATGTGAGGGAAGCGAAAGATAAATTGCATAAGTAGATTGCAGTTGATGTGCTAGCGTAGGTGCCTTTTTCCAATAATTTGAATTTTGGTAATACACACCAGAGTAGAAGGAGGTTAAAGCAAAGGGAAAAACTTAGATGTTGGGTAGGAGATGTGTTGTAATAGGAATGTAGCAACCAACTATTGTAGGAGAACATGAATTTCTTGCAAGAATGTAACAACAATAACCATGAAAGCAAGAAGCTTAAGTAGGATAACAACAACCACGAGAATAGCAATTGCTTGCAAAAAAACATGAAGAGCCAAAACTTACTACCATGAATACATCAACCAATCTCTAAATAACATGGGTGGAGACGGGTGGAGATGCACACACATAAGAAGCATTGTGATGCACACAAGAGCATGTGTTATTTTCATGCACGCACACAAGAGAATCACATTGGTGTCTTCACGCAAAAAAATCATAAGAAGAAGAGAAGAACATGCTCAAAAAACCATTTAAAAACATCTCAAAGAAGGATATACAAGTTTAGATGTTGTTTTTCCTTCAAGACAACACAAGGTTATAATACAATTTAGTTTTGTTTGTTTTGCATCAGCAAGAAATGCTTCTAGAATGAGGTCACAAAGAAGGACAAGAAGAGCTTTCTGGACAACTCTCCAAAGCTTGGAAAAAAAAGTTATGGAGAAGTTGGAAGTGAAGAGAGGACACCACATTCCCCAAACCCTTGAGCTTGTAAAATGACAACACCTCCAACTACTCACTCAGTTAAGGTTACCCATTCAATATTTTAGGGTTAACAAAATATTGCATTCTTAAAATTGTAGATCAAAAACCTTTTTTTTAGGTTTTGATCATAGTTGTTGGTGTATGATGAACCATTTTGAACAAGAAGTTGAATGTTAACAAGAAGTATGATGAACCATTTTGGTTATAAGTGAGAACTTGACATGTGTCAAGTTCACATTGCTCATCCATAGGTGCACGTGCATGTGTTTGTTCATCAATGGTTTTAATGTTTGATAAGATTTGTATCCAAAGAAAAGAGGATTTTTACTTAGAAAAATCATAACTTATTTGTTTTTTTACCAAATTGAACGATTCAAATGGCAAGAGGTGTGCAGTTAGATGGAGCAAAATTTTGTTTTGGATATCAAAACCAAACAAAGAACACCCAAGGTGTTAGAAGGCTCCAATCTCTTAGGTGTTTGGTGATAGGCATTTCTACCTTAGTATTTAAGGGATTTTGGCTCCTAGGTAACAAGTCTATTTTGATATGAAGATTTTTGAAAGATGATATGTTTTGACTTGAAACTTGGGATTAGTTATAGACCTATAGTACCTTGAAGGATAATGGTTTCTTTTAGAAGATTTTTTGAAGTTTAGGCATATTTTGACATGGTGAAATATTTGAGTTTCTTTATTCTTCTTTTGCCTTAATATACCTTTTAATGTAAATGGCAAGGCCATAGTGTGACACACCCCTTGTTCTTTTAATGGCATTGTGGCCCCCAATGTTTTTAACATTGGTTAACTACATATTTTGACCATAGTTGTAGTTCTCAAATGGAAAGAACTTATACATGCAACAAGAAATAAGGCCTTACATTAATGACTTTCATTAGGTTGATTGGTTCACAATACATTGTGTGTAACTCTAATCACAACAACATAATGGTGTTGTGTGTTATTATGTCAACATTTATAACTATCATCATACATACAAAACATAACATCAAAATATCTTGAATGGTACATAATGTCCAAACACAAAATAATTATTCGCTTGCAAATGAAAATAGGAATCCAAACCCAACATTTCCACACCATAAAAATATTAAAACTGACATCATGCACAAAACACATAAAAACTTGCATATAATAATAAAGTGTGTTGGAATTTCAAATTGCCATAAATGATTTGAGATCATGAAAATTGGTATTATATCCCATTCACAAAATATTATGAACCATATTCACACTTGAACATGTTTGAAATAAAAATCTAAATGACTAGGTTAACTTAGTTTATCCTTGATTAACTGGGACCTAACCAAGTAATTAAACTAACACACCTAACTATGCAAAGAGACCATAAGACACAAGGCCAAGTCTAAAGGCCTAGAACACGACGGCTTGAAAGTTTAAGACATGAAGGTTTATGTATAATAGGCCATTGAAAGCATGTTTTCAGGTTTGTTTTTTAAGCCCAAGTTGTTAGACCCTAGGCCATAAAAGTTTATTCCAAGGTCCCCAAAAAAATGTTTTGGCTTCAACAATTTGGCCTAAGGTTCAAATATTTTTAAACACTTTTGCTTAGGGTTAAAATATTTTTGAACATTTCAACTTATTGTTATAATCTTTTTTGAATCATAAGAAGGTGAAAGTGTAATTGGCCAATAGTGTTGCATTAATTAAATTATTGGTGATTTTGAAAAAACCATAAATACCCAATAATTTTTTTGAAAAAAATTTTAAAAAAATATATATATATATATATATATATATATATAAAATTCAATGGGTCTTGTCTACTTTTTTCACACGGAAATTAAGAGATTGTCTAGTATGTGCATAAGAGAAATTTGGTAGCTTGGTGAAAGAAAGTAATAATGATTATTTCATTATTCCAAAAATGGACTACTCAATCCTCCTTAACTTCATGAAAGTGCAATGTGCTCCAAATTTTAACTAGTTGATATTCAATTGATGAAAAAATAATATTGATTGTTTCATTGTTTTAAAAATAAACTATTTGATACCCTTAACTTCATGAAAGTGCAATGGGTGCCAATTTCTAACAAGTTAATATTCAACTTTTGTCAATATAAATAATTAAAATATTGGGCATTGAATTGAAAATTTGAAAATTAATTCAATATTGACAATGGACTATTGAATTGGCCCATATATTATAATATACATCAAAAGAGGATAAAAGCTTGGAATACTTGAACTATTTTTTATCTATCATGTCCATTTTATTTATCCTTTCCATTTGACATAAAACATAAAACATTTAGTTTTATTGTAAGAAAAACATTAATATTGCCCAATCTAAATTGATGATTATATTATTGTAGTTGCCAATTTGTTATGAATTGTTATTGTAAACATTACAATTAAAGTACTTGCAAAATACCTTAAACCAAATGCCCTAAATGTAGCCCATAAATCTTAGGCCATTGTTGAAAAATCCTTACAAACACCCTATGTCAACTATTTAGCTAGCCCATGGTGAAAAATCCCCACAAACACTTTAAGCCAACTATCCTAGGCCATTGGTGAAAGGTCCTACAAACATACTATGCCAAATGTTTTATAAACAAACTAAGTCAAAAGTCACAAGAACACCTTAAGCCAAATATCTTAAGCCAAAAGTCACATCAACATCTTGAAACAAATGTTTTGCTTACATAATAAGTCAAATGTCTTTGGGCCCAATGTGAAGTAAACCTAGGCCATAAAAGCAAAAACATGAATTAAAGATCAATATGTTTTGGTCTAGTGTTAGACCCTAAACCAATAAATTTTAAGCAAGCTAAAACAAAACATATTTTGGCTTGGGCATTTGGGCCTAAGGTTGAAATGTTTTTGAACATTTTGGCCTAAGGTTATGATCATTTTTGGCATCTTGGTCTTAATGTCATGTTCCATCTAGCTCTTTTGTACTCCTTATTGGGAACATCCTTAAATCTCAACCTCTCCCTATGTTTTGTGTAAGGTAAGGACTTCAAACATGGCCATTTTAGGAAGGAAGGCTCAATGCAATATGGGAGTCAAGTGTGGGCCTGAATTCCCAAACTAACCCCATTTAAATTCCTTATCATAAGCAAAGTTTTGGGCCTTAAGAATAAAACAATATATAAAAACCATGAATACACAATTAATTCATAATTGTGCATTTATGCAAATGCACATTAATAATTTTATAAAAGTTGTTTAAAACACCTTGTTTGACAAGAATACACCATTTTTCATTAATCTTAAAATTCCATTTTATTTTTGAAGAATGATAAAAACAACATTTAATACAACTACACCTTCAATGTGAAACTATTTACAACCTAAAAAAATCATAATCATCAACATTATCATAATGTAATGTACTATCAAATATTTATGTATCATTTAATATGAACTTCATGACTTTATTAAAAACAAATTGAAAGTTAATGGAAAAGACTATTCATTATGTGTGCAAAATTTCATGGACATTTCCATTAGAACTATTATTTTTTAGTCTTAAATTGTTAAATTGAAAAGTTACCATAGTACCTTTACCATTTTGGCATAAATTAAATTATTTTTCATTTAGCTAAACTTTTGAAATTTTATTTATTATTTGTTCCAAAATTTCAATAAAATCAAAAGTTCAATTGTTAGGTTTTGAACCACAAACCTTCCATGATAGTGACTTAAAATTGGGGTAGTCTAAACACATTATACTATTCCATAACATTGACAAAATCATGTTTATTATTTTGTATATCCATTATAGAAAATTTCAAAATTTAAAAACCAAGTGCCAAAGTTAAGATTTCAAATTTAATTAATTGTTTGGTAGTTTGTTGCCAAAATGGTGAAGGTACTATGGTATCGTAATACTTTGGTGGATTTGACATAGAAATGCAGAATAATTAATTTAACTAAAGTTTTTTAGTTCAACGTTTGTGTTTTTAACTTGAAAATTTTCAATAGTAAAAAATAAAGTTATTGTAAGATAAGTTTATTTCAAAAAAATTGAATTGTTTTAGTGGTTTAATATCTTTTTTCAAGAAAACCAAACATCAAACTTTTACACATTGATTTTATTTTTTTCGAAATTTCAAAAAATTAAATTATATATATAGAATTTTATGCCAAAGTGACCAAGGTATTACAATATTACAAACTTTTACAAGTTAAAAATGTATTCCAATTGACAATTGATTGTTTGTATGTGCATCCTTTTTGTAATATAATGTAAGGTTTGAATGTTATCCATCTTTAATTGCTCATTTTCACCACAAAATCTTTTCTAAATGTTTAATTAGGTCTTCATTAATAATGTGTTTTAATAATATTCCAAAATGCAACCAAGGGCCACAACTAAACAACTATAGTGGCACAATGCTTTGGCATGTATAGATGTGGATTTGATCCACAAACTGACTTGTGATAATGTGGTCCTAGATGCTTTAAGTTGTAAAAGGAACTCCAAATTGAGAAACATTCAAATAAGACATAGGCATTACATGTGATCTTCGTCAAAGAAAGTAACATCAAGCGAAAAATAAGAAAAACATATTTGCAATACACATTTGAGCAACATTATTTTATAAAGTTAAAAAGGAACATGAAAGGCATCATTTTAAAAAATGGGTTGTTGAAATGGAAATAATCCCGAAAAGCTATGCACAAAAGTCATGCAAGAGGAATATGATGTGCTTATAATAGGGTACCATGGAGAAGGAACCATGAGAGTGGCCATAAGGAAGTAGTTCTATTGGTTAGAAATGATGAAAGAAGTGGAACACTTTGTACACACCTATGTCAAGTGCCAAAGCACAAAGTTCATTTATAAAAAGAAGTTTAGACTTTATAAACCTTTCTTCGTCTTGAATAAACCATAGGAAGGTGTCTCCATGGATTTCATGACATAATTCTTAAAGTGGAATGGGATGGACACCATCTTGGTGGTGGTAGATTGTTTTTTTAAATTGGCAAAAATGATTCCATTGAAGAATATTATGATATCTTTTGAGTTAGCAAAATTGTTTTTGATATGTGGGTCTAGCACCACAAGATGCCACAATATATAATGAATGACCATGATGCAAAATTCACGGCAAGCTTTTAGAAGCTTTTGTTTTGGAAGGTGGGCATGAAGCTATCATTTAACATAACATTTCACCCACAAACATATGGCCAAACAGGGTAATCAACTAGTACCTCATAAATTATGTTGGCATTAACCACAAAGATTGGGGCAACCATTTAGGTTTGATGGAGTTTTGTTATAATTTCATGACACATATGGTGATAGGAATGTGATTCCCGTTTGAATTAGTGTTAGGAATAGAAGCTAACAAGCCTATTGATTTAGCCATTTCGATAGGATAGAAACACCAATCCAAAAAACAATTGAAATGGTTAAAGGGCAAAAAAAATGTATGCCTAGGCCAAGAAGTTATTAGAATATGGTTATTAGGCCTAGAAAAGGTATGAAAAACATACCAACAAAATGCAAATCCATGTGTAGTTCAATGTCATGGATTTCAAAATGCCTTAAGTTAAAAGCTTTAAACCTTCAACACACAAAGAAAGACGCTGTGGGGGGGGGGAGGGTTAAACCCAGAAAATGATAAACCAGAAAAAAAAATCTTTTGGGAATAATTTTTTTTTGCTTTGCGCCTTTTCCTTTTTCTTGCTCTTATTTTTCCTCCCTATGAACAAAGGCCAAAGAAATAAGAAGCAAGCTTTTTTTGCTGAATTGACAACCTAGTATATAAAATATGAAGTTATTCGAAGAAAGCAACATCGTTGGCAATAAAGGAAGGATTGGCCCCATGTTTTATTGTCAAGTATGCAAGAGCTTATATGAAATTATTCATAAGCTACACCCCAACATATACATTTTGAAGTTGTTGACAAATTTTTTCATACATCTAACTTTTCATGTTTTTAAGTTGAAGCTATTCATTTAAAATGAAAAGAAATCAAATAAAAAATAAAAAATGCATCCAGAAGTTGATGCCATTGAGGAGAGGCTTACAAGTGACATATAAAGCATAATCCAAACCATGAAAATGCACCTAAAGGGTAAGGAATAGCTAATCAAACATAAAGACTACACCCAAAAATGCAATTTGGGTGAAACCTTACCACTTGGACCACTTGCCATAAATGGTGGTCAAATCTAATGAAGAATAGGGGCATGAATTTGGGGTGAAGAGGATGTGCAAGAAGAAAAAATCTTTGGAAGAAGACTTATGACCTAACTATTTGAAATGTTGATGAAGGCATCAACCCTTTTAAAGTGTGGGAAGGAATGCATGTGCATTGTGCCTAATAGTAATATCGAGAACATAAAAAATAAATATTACCATTAACTAAAGTGGAAGGTCCTCATGAACTATGTCAAGTTGTGAAGGGGTTAGAAGTTTATGGGAAGGATGACGTGGTTGGGAAAAATCAAGCAATAGTAACTAACGGAAATGGACCTAGTGGTTGGACTTGAATTTTTGAAAAACTACTAAAGGTTCAATTAAGCACAATTGAGGTAGTGGTGCACACAAATAAAATTGCACACTTTCGATTGAAGAATCAAGACTTCCCATGCATGAACTCACAACTCATGTCTTACAAGGGTGAAGGAAGTTCAAGTTGTAGAGCTCAATTTGACATTACGTTGGTGCATTTGTAGCTTTTGCTTGGTGTGGAGGGTGGAGTTGTTTTATTGGATTTGGAGTGAAATCCAATATAATAGTGGCCACCAGGGGGAACAACAATTTAAGGAAATGATGATAGAAGCATTGATCACAAATAGAAAAAATGCAACGAATGGACACCCCATCTTGTGTTAAGAACACAAAGACAAAACAAAAATGAACTTTCATGATCTAGGGAGTAGATAATTCGAACTTGGGATTGTGAGAAATAATGAGCTAATGGGCTTTAATGGATGCGTTTTTCAAATTTGACGTCAATGGGACATTGACATCTCTAGAGTGACATGCCCTTTTGGGTGAGGCCCAATGTAAATTTGCCCAGTTAGGGCCGATGCCAAGACCACCAGTAGTCCCCTTGCCCGGATGGGTTTACAATTAAGTGCTGGATTGGGTTTGATTCCCAATTTGACATGTCCAGGTGGGACATAGAGATGTGTTGTGTAAACAAGGTTGAAGGGTCACAATGCAAGTGAAGGAGTTTGTTGCACAAAGTGTGCAAGTTAAAACACGATTGAACTATCAGACGAGACTTGGGAGTTTCAAGTGAAAGGAGTCTTGGACCATCAAGGAAGTTTGTGGCGTGCTAAGTCCCACCCATTGGGGTAGGAGTTAGTCTAAGTGTGAGAGTTGGTCCACTTGTTGGCTTGAGGTGAGGAGGCTAAACTAGGTGTGGTTTGGCCATGTGCATGTAGTCTAGGAGCATGGCTTGAAGTTGTGGGCATGAGGGGTACAATGGAGAGATTCTGGACTAATTTAGTTTTTATTTGGCGCGTTTTGAGGAATGTTTGCTATTTGGTAGCCTAGTGTGAAAACTAACGCTCTCTTCATTTGTTGGGAACATCATGGGACAAAATGTTTCCTATTCTAACTGTTGTTGCTGGCATAGAGGGAAAGAGCCATTTCTTTCTTCGTAGATCAACTGAAGACCCTTCATCCTTGTTTTCTTATGCTGTCTTTTAATTGTTGTTTGTAGGGGAAGAGCAGCTCCAGAGGGTGTTTATCTTAGGGGGCCTATTTGTTAGTGTAATGGTCTTGTAAAGTAGAGTAGGCAGGTCATAAGTTGGCATTGGAGGCAGGTTGGAAATGGCAGCTGATTCTGCCGTTTCAAGACTGCCAAAAAACCTTCCTTATTCCCAGATACACAACTTTTCGTGGTTTGAGGCCATGGCAACAAGGGTGGTAGCCTGAGAACAATATAGTATGGTTTCAGAATTCAGAAAGGGTATACAATTTCTTGCTAATTGTTCATCCATGTCGTTCTTAATGATGTTCTTGTTTTGCTGGACAACTTTTTTGCTGGTTTCTTACTTGGATGGGAAGTCACCATTGTTGGAGAATTTACTGCTTACCCGATTGATACTGTACGATGCAAGATGATGATGACCTCAGGAGAGGCAGTGAAGTATAATGGTTCACAGGATGCATTTGGATAGATTATTGCCGAGGTAGGTTCCAAGTCTTTGTTCAAGGGTTTTGCTGCCAATATACTGTGAGCAGTTGCAGGAGCTGGTGTATATGATCAACTTCAGATCCTCTTCTTTTGAAAGCCACACTCCAGCAATGGTGGTTGAGTTGTTGGGCTCCAATAGCAGTTCATCAACAACTGAGTCATTGCTGGTATGTTGTCACAACTAAGAGTACTCTGATTAAGCACATGCACCTGGCATGTTCACAAGCTTGAATTTAGACTAGTCCTTTGATCACCATGGACATTACTTCTTGTATTTTGATTTTCACATTACTTCATTAGTTAATTCTTGTCTTAAGGCTGAAGACATACTCCAATTCTAGATGGCATTACTTGGCATCCATGCCATTGAGCAGATTGATGGATGCAATATGCTGAATGTTGGTGCAATGAGCAAACTGCTTGCACACTTAATAAGTGGCACCCCTTTCTATTCTTGAGGTTAAATCACCATTGTTTCCAAGGCCCTGCCGTTATTTGAGCGGTCAACGTCAAGGTCATAAATTCCAAGGCGGTCCTTTCAAAACAGAGTGACTCTCTTTGCATATCAAATTCCTTTCTGCATCTCTCTTTTATTTAATTAAGGCACATCATCTACATCGGGTATCAATTGTAATTATCTACATTGGGAAATTCAAAGATTAGCAACTCCTCCTTGAGTCCTTATGGAACCCAAAAATGGGGTCTGTGGGCAAACTTGTCAATTCCATGTTACAGGAACCTTAGAGGTTTCAAATGATCAACTATGTTTGCTTCCTGAAGACCAGGTCCATCTTCTCTCCCATCCCTAGCAAGAGTTTTAGATACTATTAGAACTTCAAAGGTTTACCGGGCTAAAAATACATGTAACACAAACAATACTTTTGCATTGTCACTTAAAACCTACTCTACTTGAGAATGTGGAAACAATCCCATGACCAACAGAGTTAGGAAGGCAAAGACTACAGAAATATCCTGAAAAATTCTGCATACAAGTGCCATAAGACCGGCCTCCCAAAAATTTAAGAGGAGCAAAACCTAGGTCGGGTCTTCTGCTTGATTTCCAAATGCAAACTAGAAAGGCATCACTATATCATGTCTTACCATTGGGAAAGTAAGACAAACTGGTGATTGACTGAGCTTTACTAAAAATCTTGGATTCTAGTCACGATTTCTTCTAGCAAAGCTCCCAGTGCAGATCTTGGATCCCAAATGTTATGATGTGAAGCCAAGTAGTTTCTGTGTCATAGAAAATAGATCAATGGTCAGTCATAGAACTGGTTAAGAGTGCATCTATTTCACATAATCAAAGCAGCTATCACACCAGTTTCTTGAAGCAATCCCTTCAAGCCCTGATTCCTTGAATCCTGTGATCTTTCCAGATAGAACAAAGCCAGAAATGACAAAAGAAATATGATGCTTTACTCTCAAGTTTGAATGGGTTGTTCATATTAAATATCTTCCTCCCAGTCCAGATCTTTGGTTGTGTTGTGAGCCAATTCATCCTCTCTTGTTGTGAGGTCTTGCAGAACATCTAAGGGTGGAGGCACCTGCCACATTCCGTATACATAATTGTGATTCATTATGCAAGCAGACCTTATCTGACTGCAGAGTGAGATAGAGACAACAAACTGCTACAATTGCAGGGAGTGAAACGCTGATCTTGACTCTCAAAATCATTTCCAACAACTATATATTGGGAACCTAAGAGCTGGCAATGAAAATCTTACATACCATGTTGCGGATTAGTGGCCAATTAATATCTCTGAAAAAGCCATGTTGTTTCAAGTCATGGGAACCAAATTGTGATCCAAGCCGTTGATTTGGGTCCCTTTGAAGAAGAGCCCACATCAATTGCCTTGCTTCCAGGCTCACGGGTGTGCCCTTGGGAAAAACCAAATCCTTGTGTAAAGCATTTGTGAAAGTTTTCTGTCGTGTCTGTCCTCGGAATGGTGTGCACCCATATAGCATCTCATACATCAGGATGCCTGCCACATTTCTCAACCCTCAACAACACTCAATCAAGCTTCCTGGCCAAAAATGTGACCTGGAACTCAAGAAATGCACCCAGAAAAAAAATCAAATTCCAATCCTTAACCCTAAAAACCTTATCCTTCAAAATAGCAAAGCTCACTTGCTTAATTTCAACTACCTGTCTCACTTTGACATTTGAGAACAATAATGCAACCTTATCTAACTTAATTGTCACTCAAGGGAGATTCTGCCCTTCATCCTATGCTTCTTAGGGTCAACCGCTCTTTCAAATGCATATGACTGGCATATAGAACATGATGAGGTCTAGCAAATCATCTATAAAAGTTCCTACTGATGTGGCAGAATCTCTACCAGCTGCCAATTACATCAGAGTATGGCCATTGTTCAGATCTGACTTGCAACCACCTGCCGGTTGGCCAGGTCCTACCAATGGTGATCACCTAATGCATAATAATGTTTTCTTGAGTTCTGGTTTGAACCATACCAAGAGCCCACCAATCGACAGCACTGCTATGCCCTTGTCCCCTAATGATTTCCTGCATGCTCACATTGAGATTGTATGTTAATCATCTACACAACTCAATGATTATTGAAGAAAAAAATTTCAAAATCGGTTTAAATGTAGACAATTACAAAATTGGCAAATTTCAAAAAGTAGGTTCCACAAGCAAAAGCAAAAACAGGAAGGAATATTTTATCATTATCCACCGCAACACAAATCTCACACAAAGTGCAAAAATTTAGCTTGGAAAATACAGATCCCATCCTCCACAAATTTGGCAGCAAAGATGTTTTAAGCTATTTATTATTTTCTAATAATTTGGACATGCAACAAGCCAGAGAAACCCTAATATGAATTTCACATTGAAGCATCAGTCAGTCAGTCAGACAGACAGGAGCAGGCATGTAAAATCTCACAGGTGCGATGTACTCTTCAGTTCCAACAAAGGAATTTGATGCTGTTACTGGTTCAGCTAAGAGAATTGGGAGTGACTGATTGATCACATTTTCGTTCTCACAATGCGGAAATTCTGGAGTTATGAGCTGTAGCACGTTCCACACAACATACACTTCTAGTCAACACTCACAAAAATCACAACATTTTGCAACAAAAAAGTTGTGCAACCGTTTTGTTGTTATTGTTGCTGTTGTTTGTGTCATAGTATAAATGTTTCATACAGGAAAAAGAAGACTATAGGTACCTCAGGTTTTGAGGAAGTGAGGAAAGATAAGTCAAAGTCAGTGAGTTGGATGTGGCCATTCTCTTGTAGTAAAATGTTCTCTGGTTTGAGGTCCCTGTAGATAACCCCTGTGCAACCCATGTCTATTCAGTGACCCAACCACATTTTGCAATCAAGAGGTACCATGACAAACCCAATGGGAAGTAATTCTGTTTTTGTTTTAGGTGTGTAGCACTTTGTAGGCCATACAAACAAAGACCATCGGTGGTCTTTTTGGAGTATAGCCAAAGTAGAAAGGCTTCGGTTTTTGATACCAACAGGCAAAGGTTTCAAATCCTTTTACTCCAAATTTATGTGAATTTATGCCTTGAAAACCCGAGCCCTAAAACCCAAATCTGAAGCCCTTCTTCCATGTACTTTTTCAGCATATCTGAATGACATTTCCATAAAATATTGATTTTTGAATTCGCCCGTATCCATACAAAAACTAGCAAAGCCAAACAAGCAATTTGCATAGCCAGTCTCCAGATTCAATCATGTCAACATGATGCTGAGTGAAAATTAGCTTGTAAAGATAACACCACATTCAGTACCCGAGTGCATCAAAATTCTACACTGCTGAGAGGGTTCATAGAATTCTATGAAAGCACTAAGCAGGGTTATGGACAGAACTAAAGCCATACCCAAAAAATGGAGATACTCCAGTGCGATGATAATCTCAGCCATAAAGAAACTGCAACCAAAAAAAGGAAGATGACAATCAGACATTGAGAAAATGGAACTTGCCAAAAATCTTGAACTCCATGGCTTTTGAAAGGATATAATTGCATTCCCTCCAAACCACAACCGGGAGTTATTTGATTCCGATTTTCTTTTCTTTTTCCAAAAAAAAAGAAAAAACAGAACCAGCAGATCTGTGATTCTGAAAAAACTTAAAATCTGGAAATGGTGATTCTTAACAAACCAAATACCTGACCAACAATGGTTGGAAGCAGGGCTATGTGAGAACCTTTACCGGACAGCTTCTTCTGAAAATGCTTTGCATGGCTGTCTTTCAAGAAGTGCAAAGAGCTCCCCACCAGGGCAGAAATCTGTTATGAGACAGACATGAGTTTTGGTCTGCACATTCCCAGAGATAAAAACACACAACTTCAACTTCTCAGGTATGAGTCCTATGATCAATGGGTAGTGGTAGTAGTACATCTGCATGATCAGTTGAGGGTAAATTCAAGATACTAGCAATCAATGGTGCCTCTTGAAGCACTCTCAGGTAGTCCTGAAATGATACTGACAGGTGAAAATTGGTGCTCGATATAACCTCACCTGAAAAGAAGCATATAAAGTGGGCAAGAATGGGTGATCCATTAGCTCCAAGATATCTCGCTCAGCCCACACTCTATGAACCTGCCACAAAAAACAGAACAAAAGCTTGAGACTTGCTGAATTCTTCAGTACCTGACTACACAAGTTTGTTTGATTTTCTTTGAACAATCTTCTCAAAACCATGTCCTTTTTGGTTTCTTTGGGTTTCTCACTTATTTCTGTAGTATTAAAGTGGTTTCAACAACATTTTACAGGGGCCTTGGATTCAATGGGTTGGGAAGGAAACTCAAGGAGATGCACCTTATTGCGGTTTAACATTACACTTTTATCCATAGCCTTCATAGCAAACAGCTTGCCTGTTTCCCGTAGCTCCACCAAATGTACACTGTAGGATCCAGAAACTCAAATGTAGAAAACATAGATATCAAACATAGTGAGCACAAAATTCACAAAAAAATCAGGCATGACCATATGCCCTAAACAACTTACTGCACTTTCTATCACTGAAACTCCCAAAAACATTTCTATGAAAGACACTGTAATAATAAATTAATATAGAATGATATTAATAATAATAATATTATTATTATTCACAATGTTGGCTTTTGTACATGCTACTAGCACTCTGCAATGGAATAGATGCATGAATAATAAATAAATTCGATAGAAATTTTATGGTGTATATAACAGTGAAAATTTGTCGGGTCCTTCTCTGCAATTGTGTTAAGGTACCTATATCATGCATCATCACAGCAAAAAGATTAGACCTTAAGTTGCATTTTTTTCCCCCAGGTTTGAAGACAGTGAAAACCTTCCAGTATCACCACACCCAAGAGGCTTGATCGGTCTAAAATGCTTCAATCCCAAACTACGCTCATCCTTTCGCATCTGCTGCACATCAAAAGGCAAAATGAGAATCTTCAAACCCAAGAAAATAGAAAGTGCCACTTCCTCCATTAGCCCTGCAAGAATAACATCTAATTCCTTCATCCTCTCAAAAACCATCAAATTCAAAACCTTTGATATGAAATAGCGAGATATTTCAACTCTGAATTATATACCTTGGTGATTGCATTCCATGATGATGAGTTTCGACTATGCGGTTTAGGGTTGACAGTACATGAATGCTTTGCCCATAACTCCTCCAGTTCCTGCAAGATTTCACAGGTAGCAAAACATACCCTCCATCATTACCCAAACATACAAGCAATGTAAAAGTTAAAATGTAAAATGTACAATTTCTAAGAGCTAAAAAAAGATGTTTCATCACGTAAAGCACTGTCTGGATTTTTCCTTTGTATTTTCAGCTCCCTTACCTGCCTGAAGAAACCTGTTTTCAGCAAGCAGGATCTTCTGCGGTGGAAGGTACCAACCAGGCTGTACTGGGAACTTCTGACCAGCAGAAGGTACCAGCCAGCCTGTCACTATTTCTAAAAAGTGAAAAAATCCCAGCTCTGCTTTATGTAGGAAAAGGACCTGAGTACAGGCCCTTCTGTGATTTGAGATCTGTGCCCGAGGGCGGTACTCAGGTCCTTCTCCTATACATTCAACACAAAATGAGCATAAGACGTGAACTTACTGTGTTGGCATCTGGGAGTTCTCGCACTGCTCCATCTACATCCTCAGCAGTCTCCCTCACCTAAACCCACCACTCTTGTTTATTGGCTAAGGCCACTTCTAAAACTGGGTTACATTCAGGATTTGACAGGTATAAATCAATAAATCCAATTTGACTCCGAGCTAATTATTGCATGCAGTACAAATGGGCTTCATGATCTTCCCTCACGATGGGTAAATGCTGAATCGATCACACCAAAAGAATAAGAAAAGCAACCCACCAATTTGGTTCCTTCTTGTTGCATTTGTTCCAGGAGCTGCTCGTTTCCTGCTTCTGTATATTCACTTCCATCCAGTTGAACTCCAATAAAATATTGCAACTCTCCCTGCCATTAAAAATTGTTAAAAGTGCCTACCATCTCAAATATCACATTGATCACTCTATCAATATATATAAGCAATAAAAGCTAATTCATGTTGGGTGTTACATTCACTTCATTGCTTTTATCAGTTCCTGTCCAAATTTGAACTACAAACTAATTTCTCAAACGTGAGCTCTACTCTAGTGCAGAGATTGCAAGCTCTCTCTCAGCATTAAGTTTGTTCATAACCCCATTTTACCCAAAACCCAACAATCAATCTACTCTTTACCTTGTGATCTCGCATTGCCTGCAAGTGAAAAAGATTCCAAAAGATTCTCCCTGCAATTGTTTCACCATGATCAGGAAATTTAACACCTTAATTTATGAGTCCACCATGTATGCGTACACAGCAATTTTTTTTTTTAGTGCAAGTTAATGTGCTTAGCTGCATGTTTGGTTCACATCATAGCCCCATGGCTGCTGACAACCAGTAATCGTAGATCACCTCAATGACTCCAAATAGAACCTTGTAAGTTGGTCTTAGCACATAAGCAAGCAATAAAAAAATTGTTACCAGTTTTGGTGTAATTGAGCAATTGCACTGTAATGTCATTGCAGGTATCAATTGCATCCCGAATTTTCTGCACAGTGCTTCGATCAGTGCCAGGTCCTTGCAGAAACCTGACCAGAAAAAAGAACAAACACCTGTCAAAGATTTCATTCACCTTTTCTGGGCTTTGAGTGCAAGTTTGCAACTTTGTATATGAGAATACCACAAGCATATTATATATTCTAATTTAGATAAGGGGCAAGTCCATAAGTGTCATGTGCAATATACATAATCATACCTTATTCTGAAAATTAGCAAAGCAAAATCAAACCCCTTGAATTTTCTAGAACCCACCCACCTGCAATTTCTTCCAATAACTTCTTCTCTTCTGTACTCTGTCAGCTTCAAGAATTCGTCTGATACAAAAATCTGGTTTATCATACAAAACACGGTAAAAAAGAAAGCACTTTTCTACATACAAGAAAAACCTGATGAAGGGGTCGTGATCAATTCTGTTGAGGTATCTGTTCTATGCTACTACACAAAATTTCAGCTGGGCACTGTTTAATGTTTAGGTTTTAGGATTTAGGGTCAGTCAAATTCAAGAAGGAAATACCAGTCCAACATCCACTTCAGGCACCAGTTAATCTTCACAAGACTACAGTAAACTAATTGTACAATCTAAACAAGTGAACACCTTGGCAGCAGAAGTGCCATATGCACCAACACTGTTTGCACATTTTTATGGCTAACTGGAAATGATGGGGAGTGTGAAAAGAGCCCCAGTAAATTTGTCGTCGGGGGATTCTTACAATTGGGTTATCTGGAAGCCGAGGATCAGTGATGACAAAATTTTTGGCAATACGTTCAAGAGTGGTGGCCAAGTCAAGACCTTGGCGAATCTCCTTGCTCCGTTTCACCTTGTGCAAGTTCTCAGCTTTCATCATTAATCTTGTATCCACAACCTCCTCCTCTGCATGGCTTGATGATGATGACTTTTGGATTCTAAATAACACCACCCACAAAGTGCATAGTAGATTCTAACTGATCTCAAGAACTAGCTCTATTGAACCCTAATTTACCACTTTGTAAGCAACATGATTTGAAGATTTATGTGGCCTTGCCATTCATAAAACTTCAAAACTAAATGAGGTACACAAGATTGGAAGAGTGAGAAAGAAGAACAATGAAAAAGGGGCTCATGGAACTCCAGAGTATCAAAGTACCCAAGTAGTGAAAGGAAGCCTGATGACCGTCGGGATCTTTGTGGAGCTCCATCCCCAACTGTGAGGCTGTTGTTAACCACGACATTATTCAAAAGCTGGGACTTGCTCCAGATACCTGGAAACCCATCCCTGGAAGTCTGCTGGAATCCATCTAGTATATTAGCCTGAGAAAACTGTTGGTTAGTCCCTCCTGTCCTTGCTCCAGCCTGTTGAACTCCAGGTGTAGGAACGTCGTTGGGCTTCTGAGCATACAGTGCAGCTAACCCTCCATCTCCTTCCACAGGCTGTAAGTCAGAGATGTTCAATGCCTGGACAGCAGGACGAGACTTCTGGAACACCCTGACAAGCTCTGTGGCAGATTCTGTCGCCTTGTCCTGCAGCCTGGCTGATCACCCCACCATTACAACAAGGGTTTATAATATTCTGCACATTCTTAGATATGGGTATCTTCATATGGGTACATCACTAGGCATTCATGTACATGCTTCCTGACAAAATGTGAACTTTGCCCTGAAGAATTACCATCGTATCTTATAAGAGACTCAGGCAGGCCATTTGGACGAATTGCATTTGCCTTTGTACCTTCTGTATACTTACTCACCTCCACCTGCATCCTGTTCACCCCCGCCCCCCCCCCCCCCTTCCCCCCCTCCAACCCCACCCTTTTGTAAGGTCTTTTTCCTTTTCCTTTTTTTAGTTTTT
>Ga0116231_10004734_pt1 | contig 27347 bp, 21 predicted proteins | sample S1TSphgellanicum_2_FD_89695 | JGI IMG/M metagenome (GOLD analysis project Ga0116231, IMG submission 89695) | Host-associated microbial communities from peat moss isolated from Minnesota, USA - S1T2_Fd - Sphagnum magellanicum MG | ecosystem: Host-associated > Plants > Peat moss > Unclassified... | reverse complement strand
TAAAAGAGATTTTTTGTGGTAGTTTTTGTGGACTATAATATTTTTTTAGTTTTGGGGCTTATCCCCCCCCCTTTCTGTTTTTCTTCTCCCCCCCCCCCCCCCCCCCCCTTATCTTGTCTCCTCCCTTTAATTCTCATCACCTCCGTCTCCGCCTTTCTAATCCCCCCCCATTCCTAGCACACACCCCCCCTTGGGTGTGCTAGGTATGGGGGGCCTTTCTGATTCCCCCCCACCTAGAGGAGACGAGATAAGGGGGGGGGGAGGGTGGGAGAAGCAAATCAGCAAGGTGGGAGGATCAGCCCCCAAACTAAAATAATATTATAGTCCACCAAAACTATCACATAACATCTCTTTTATATAACTATGACAAAAAACCTTTTAACTCACAATTTTGTGGAGCTATTCCCATCTTAGCTTTTAAGCAAGATTAGATGGTTTGACTCTTGTGTTTTTGAGTTACCCTCACCCTAAACTAGGGGATGTGACTTCTCATTCTTGAGAGAACAAAACTAATTAACTTTATAATTGGGCTTAAAACAAATTTGCCCTTTAGTTTTTTTTTCAATTTTTTTATTTTGTCAAATCTTAGAAAACAAGATAACAATGACCCCACTAAAAGCAAAAGATGTTTTTACTAATCTTCATATGCTTCGAAACAACACAATGAAAATATTTCAATTCCATAGAGAAGTGATTTTAGAAAAACTAGTGAAGTAGTCAAACTTACCATTGTAAAACTATTCTAAATTCGTTAATACATGGTAGATATTTTCAAAAGCCTTATATATTTCATCCTTCACCTTAAATAGCACACAACCCAATATGTTCAATAACATGTCAATGGCAAAGTATGTTTATGCAATACACAAATTGCACCCATTGATCACACACCTTGAACTTGTTCAAACAAATCCCCCTTACACAATAATGAAATTTAGGACATACGAACAAAATGTGACGAGGAAAAAAAAAACCTTTGCACCAGTCAAAACAATCTTACTTGACACAAAATGAGCAATACCATTTTAGGTTATTTCATTCTATAAATCAATCCTAGAAACAACTCAAGTTTGTACTATAAACCACAATAAATTCTCGAGAGTAGGACATTGAAATGGACAAAAAGAAATGGGTTTTTCATGACCCAAGAATGTTTCATTGGCATCATAATAAAACATTAAGAATTGGGATTGTTAATGTGTCATTCTAACAACAACTTGGGTATATGATAATATATATCATTATATTTGATGGTAATCCAACATCATGAAGTGCAAACATGGACATGAATGCAAAGTGTAAAAGCCTTTTTCCTACATGAAAAACTTTCCACATACTTAAAAGAACCTTGTATGAAAGTTCAAGAACACCAACTTCATAAATTTCAAACACCTCTAATGGAAGGTGCATGAACTACATGAACCTTTTATTAATAAAAACCAAAAACCACCACTAAGATCTTGGGGAGGTTACTCCTTGCATATTTTAAGAAGCACTTGAGGTAAAAGGATATTAATTTGCTATGAAATAATGACATATTCTCAGCATATTCTAGATATATTCTAAGTATGTTTTGAAAATATTAGCACCCTATATACATTTAAATAAATTATATTTTTACTTTTAAAAAATAAGTTACACCCTTTTTTTTTTACACGTCTTTTATAATAAAATGGAAATGACCTCCTTAAGGTCAAGATTCTTTTAAGTGGGGCAAGATTCATAAGATTTAATCTTTACATTAAAAAAATGTCCATGGGTGTTAGCCCCTCCAATTTGATGGGAACCTTTGCATCATGTAATCCCATTATATTTTGGATCTTGAAATCATGTAGTTAATGTAGCATAATCAGATGGATCTAGTTCAATTTTCAAATTTGTAGTCAATATATATACATCATTAACATTGGGTTTAGGAATACACCATTACCACCATCACATTGTAATAATCCTTTTTCCCACATATATTGAAGCATTGAAAAAGAAAAATCTGGTATTATACCTTGAATTGGGTAGGGAAGCCTAGCTTCTAAATAATGTGAGCATATTGCACCATCTATAGCATGCAAACATTAAAGACTTGGTCGGCTTCCTAAATTTTCCCACTTAGAGGTTTGAATAATTAACTATTAAAAGATGAATTAATCACAACCTTTATCCCACATGCAATCCACCTCAAATATGACCAACAAATAAGGTGTGTGCACCTTTCTTATTGCCAACTTTGATTTCTACTTGCTCTTAGCCCTTATGCACACATGTAGGAGGGTAAAAACAAGGAACTTCATGAGGTCACTACTCCTTATATATTGTTTAAAACATCATTGTTGGATGTCACTTATAATTATGAACCAAAAAAATTGGTTTGAAAGTAATAATACGATTCTTGATAACATCATCATGTTTTGCTTTCTGTTGACATTTGCCACCAATGGTAGCAACAAACAAGGTTGGTGGAAAGAGATTTAGGACTATACAATTCATCTAAAACTATTTCAAATAATTACATAAAAGACCCAATACATTGACAAACACTTATTTTGAATAATTTATCTAAGTCATGTTCTTGCCATAATGTAACTATACACAACAAGACATAAACCACAAGAATATTTGATCAACTCTATAAATACAAAACTACTACATTTATTCCAAGTACTAGTCCTTGTGGGGGCAGGGGCCAACAAGAACACAACTTTGCTTGCAATCCACAACCTTGTAATGCTCATTATGACTTGAAATCAAAGTAGATCACAAAAGTAGTCCAAAGAACAATTACTTCAATAACCATAAAGTTGTTGAAAGGAAATAAAGTTGTTGATTAAGCAAGTAGGTGAAAGTATTGTTGGCCATGGTGCACACCAACACATCTTTAACAAGTGACAAAACTAATCCATAGACTTGAGCTTTGTTTTCATCCACTTTGGTTGATTGAACTTTCATGTAGTTCTTCTTTGTTCCTTCATATTCATAAATGGAAACATATCCATCCTCCCCATAGATGAATCCAATTGAACATTACATTGCAACATTCACAACACCTACCCTACTCCCACTTCTTTGGGTGATTGTTGAAGCCACATACAGATCAGCCTTTTAAGTAAAAAAATTTCAACCAACCAAAACACCTACAATGTTTGAGCCAAACTTCCATGTAGGCAATTGCAAAGTTCTCAATCTCTAACTTTATTTTCCAAATTGGTGGAATGAGAAAAATTAAGAAAAAAAACTCATGTGTACAAAAGAGAATGTGGAATTATTTTTGAAGTTTGATGAAAAAATGTTTTCCAAAAATGGGCTATGTAAAGCACTACCTCCCATTTTCAACATACATAAGTTCCCAAGAGTTTAAAAAGTACATACAACATGATGGGTTTGCTTTCTCATTGGTTGTTTTTTCATTTTTGTTGTCATCTTTTTTATTATTGTTATCCTTGCATTCAAATGTGCCATTTGATTTAATTTGTCTTTGCCTTTGTTCTTGTGCTTGGCCACCAATTCAAAGGAGAGGGCAACCAAATGTGGCACAAAACCTTATGAGATTCTTCGTTAGTAACATTAGCTGTCATTTGCTTGAAACTTGAACATGTATATTTGAATGTCTTTGCAAATCCATCACCCATTATTGTAACCAAAGATTCCTCAATTGACTAACATCTCACATAAAAATCATTGGGAAAATTTTTGCATGTCATTGAAGTAAATCAAATCACATTGAGATTGAATTAGGTCTTACATCACAAATTTAACATGCAACAACTGAATAATGGAAATCATGCAAAATTTGTTCATTCATAGGTTTGTACATTTTACACATGAACATCATAAGTTGGGAACATGTTTAGCACATAGATACATGTGTTGACAAATGATGTATGAATTTATGAATGAACGAATGTCATACAAATTTTGCATCTTCCTATAAATCTATGTGTCAAATGTGTTTTCAATGTACGATATCAATGTATGAAATGTACAAACTATGAGTGAACGAATTTTGCACGATTTTCATTACTAAGTCATGAAAAGTTAAGTTTATGATGATAATACAATTGTAATGTTAAACAAATTTATAAGAGGAAGGAAACATGAAAGAAAAAAAACTAACCATGAGAAAACCTAACCAAGAGAAAAAAAAAACCTAACTTTGTAAGCAATTTAAATCATGAGATGTTAAATTTATGATGAATACAATTGTAATGTTAAACAAATCCATAGGAGGAGGAAGAACATGAAAGGAAAAGCCTAGCCAGGAAAGAAAAAAACCTAACTTGGTAAACAATTGTTCCATCCACATTCTAGATCGAAGCATCACCTTTGTTCACAAAAACAACTTTTAGTTTGGTGCTCCACCTTGAGCTATAAGCATTTTGCCATTTATTGAAAAACACATTGATATGATTTTTCTAAAGCCAAATTGCATTATTATCAAGGATTTCTTTTTGGTGAGTGACTAAAGTGTGTAAATCTTGATCATTGAACTTTTGGCACCTCATGTTGTTATTGTGAATGTTGTAATAGTTGTTGTTGTTGTCACTACTACATCCACCTTGGACACATTTTCTTCTTCCATTGTTCCTAGAATCTTGGTCAATGGAACTATTTATGCTACGATGATGAATTTTTGGCTCTACTCACAACCAAGGTAGAGATGCCATACATAGAAGGAGTGTTTACATCACACATTGTTTCTTGTCCATGTGAGTATAGAGCATAAAAACACAACAAACAATAAACAAATTGTTATTTCTAGTAGTGATGGTGATGGTGGGTGGATTCGATGACATGTGAACATGCAAGGGGGAGGGAGTGTAATGGCAATAACAATAGAAACAACAATAACAATCTAAACAAGAACAACAAACAAGTTCATCGCACAAACCCAATACATCAACAACAAATTTCAAAACCCAAAAAAGTTGCCACCACCACCTTTTCACACTTTAAAAAGTCCCTAAATTTTCTTGCTTAATCCACCTATTGTGTTCATGCTTTGAACACCAAAAAACTCATTTCAATTTAAACAATCTAAACATTTCCACCCCAAAAAACTGATTCACCTAATGTGAAATTATTTTTAATAAAGTAAAATTTGTAAAACTTGGATCCAATGTGATAGTCCTTGTGGGGGTAGGGCCCAACAAACAAACAACCTTCCTTAAGAAATAGATATTGCAATTTAAATTTAAATGAAAAATAATTATGAAAAATACCAATTAATATTTCCCTTCACACAAAGGAATTAATCACGATCATCCTCATAAAAATTCCACATAATATAAATACAAATTATAATTCACCATTAAAAATTTCTACCATTTACTAGTTGGAAATGACATGCCAAGCATCCACAATGTGGTAGGCAATGAACTTATTGATCCACTTCATAAAGGTTGACCTCTTTGATCACATCCAAGTTTTGTACATTAAAAACTTCTTGGGGAAAAATAATTATGTAAAAATAATGGGAATTGTTATATAACATAATTTGGATCAAATGTCATTTTTTCATTATTTCAACAAATATTAATATTTTATTTTATTTTCATAATATCAACATAAACATTATTATTCTTTAAAATGATATAGATTTCTAATATCTTTGAATGGTAAAATGACAAACCATTATTTTTTTCATCGTCATAATCATGCAATTAATAAGTCAAAACCATTCTTCATTATGATTATATATTTTCAACAAGCATGTTATCAATGATAAAATAAAAAAATAAAAAACACACAATAATGATGTGAAAAAAATTAATAAGTAACATAAATCTAATGACTCATTATAATGAATATCAAAATTTTGCCTAAGGAGTTTGTGATGTACATCATAGTATAAATGAATGAATAATGTCACAAAGTCATGCAGGATCCTATCTCTGGACAACTATGCCTTCCCAAAGGTTTGATATGGGCATGGTGGAAGAAGGTGTCTTTGAATGATGAAAACATCATCAGTGTGTGGGAAAGTGCTTTTAAAATTCAAATACAAAGAAAAAAACCTTATAGGCAAAAATGACAAGCTAAATACCCAGCATATATCCCTATTTAAAAGTGTATGCCTATGGGACATAGGTTCTTCTTCCACACTAGGCAGCAAGTAGATTGTGAAATAGGTTAGCTAGGTAAAACATTTCTTTTGCCCTTTGTGGGTGGTGAAGTGCCAAAGCACACCAATAACTGAAGTAGGTGCCTACTAGATACCCTTTACGTGGCTCTTAGTTGTGGGAGAAAAGAAAAGAGCTAACCTACTTTGGGCTTAATATTGGTCCCACCCAAATAGAGGATGACCATGCATTTTGGATAGCTTCTAATTATAATGTGATTTAGGTCTAAAAAGTTCAAAACCTAAATGAAAGTCTACAATGGTCTAATCACACCCTAATTGCGAAATTAGTTCAAACTTTCTTTTGAACCCAATTGCAAAGAAGAGAGACATAAGTTATCTCATAAAATGGAAATGATTTTATTGAACTTAAAAACCAATCATTTTTTTTCCTTTGTATTTTCAAGTCACTCTGCAGCCTGAATCTTACCTATTTTACTTTTCCTGACTTACCTCTCACTTACCTCATAAAACTTGGACCTTACTAGGCTTGTTCTGTATAATGAATGTATGTGAACACAGCCATGGGCTTTACTGGAATAACGGTCGGCACGAGTGGAACTTAGGGCTTTATCAAATATATAAAATTATGTTGATTTTTAATTTTCTATTGCTTTTTGGTGTATAGCCAACAAGTATCATGAGGAAAAAAATTTTTAAAAAAATTACAGAGTGTTTTGAAAAGCAGAACACCCACTGCACTATAGAGATGTGCGCTGGTTATTAAGTAATTTTTTTCTCACAATACCCACTAGTTATCATGGGGAAAAACGAAAAAATAAATTCACAAGTGTCTTTTAAAAAAAATGGTCCAATGCTGCATGCAATGGGCATTCCATTATTTGAAATGGCCTCACGGAAAGTGGGGAAAAAAAAGAAGTATGTAAGGCGCTCTCCAATTACACTAAAAAAAATGAGGGCAAGTATTTACAAACTCTGATCCCAAGGCTGATATTAGCCTAAGGGATGTATGAACTGAGATAATGCCAATTACCTTGTAGCAGAGAAAAAGCCTGTATTTAAAAAAAAATGCAGGGATGAGAACACATCCACAAGAAGTACAAGGCGAATAAAAGCACAAGTAGGTACACATGTCACTAAAGAACATAAACAACGCCCTTTTTATTTCTATGTGTATTTTGAGGGATCTCCCCCCAGGAGAAGAACCTTAGGGTGTTATTTTGGGGAGCTCCCCCAATTTTATTTGTTCCCATGTTCCCATGAAAATATTTCTTTTCTACAAGAGAATTAAAAGAGAGTTGTTCATGTAAAGGGAGGTTCCAGTACTTGTGCATTCTCCTGAGGTTTGGGAACAAGCATTGGGTGCCCCTCACTCAGGAAAATGCACTTGTACATACAGGAACCTCCCCTACACCATAACAATCAGGACATCACTAATAAACTAAACGTCCGTAAACTAAAAAAACCTAAGTCTACCACAAATCGATTAGTGACAGAAGTTTATACATACTTATATAAGCAATGTATGGAACTTGAGAAAAAATAATAATTTCTAATCTCAGCACCAATCGGCTGCAGATACCTGCCTTCCAACCAAATATGGAAAATAAAATTCGTTATCTACCTCTCATTCTAATCTTATCTCCACATTTCTGTTTCTGGCCCCAAGGTGAAGACTTGATTGAGGTTTTGCTTTCTATTTTCTGTACTGCTGGTGAAGAAAAAGAAAAATTCTCTCTCCCCCCCCAACCGACCTACCTTTTTGCCCTTTTTGGGGGGAGTCCTTTGTAAGTAGATTTCCCTTCATTGGGACGAGTTTTCGAACATTTGCTTGTCTGGTGTCTGGCTTCTTGTCGGCGGAGGGAAGAGAGATTTGCGTTGGGGGAGGGGGTTCAAGAAAAGCTGGGCAGTTTAGTTTGGAGAGATCGGGGTTACAGAACGATTTTTGAAGGGAATTTTGCGTTGAAAGAAGTTGTTCAGGAGTTTAGCTTTCGTGGCGAGGGAAGGGAAGGGTTTCAGAACACAAACGAAAGGACTAGAGGGAACAGGGTTGAAGTGACCAGAGATGAAGATTCAGTGTGATGTATGTGAGAGGAGTAAGGCGACGGTCATTTGTTGTGCCGACGAAGCAGCTCTGTGCACCGAGTGTGACAAGAGAGTGCACACCGCCAACAAACTTGCAAACAAGCACCAGCGTATTCCATTTCTGGCACCTACCGATGCTCCTAGGTGTGATATTTGCCAGGTTTGCTCCCTCCCACGTACTTACTTTTTATGCTTTCTTGTTCTATGGCCTAAGATAGATGGAGTAGGCGCTCAATTACGCTTGTTTTGGCAACACGGGATCGATCGATTCTTTCGGTTTCGTTAAAAGCATCTGCAGACGCTTGCGGAGAGAAAGGGATGCAAGAAGCCAACCAACATGATTCGTTTTGGGCTATACCTTGTTGACGACCTTGGAGCTTTCTGTTATCGAGAGTCTTAAATTAGAGCATCTCCACCGGCACTCACATAAAATCTTGGATGAGGTACAGCAGTCAAATCCGGTGGATTCACTGGAAGGCTGCTGTGACTCTGGAAAAATGCACAGCTTTTCAGAGCCCTAGAAGAGCCCTGGAACAGTCTGATAAATACAGTCATCGTATTTATTGATTGCACCATGTTTTTGATTGGCTAGATAGTTTGATTTATTGGTTGCTATTAGTACTCTCCCACCTATTTGCAGTCCCGGTTTCAGTTTTACATATGGCGGTGGAAAAAAGTAAGTAACTAAAACTTGGATGCGAGAAATATTTTTTCAGGGTCAACAAACTGAGCACTGCTCGAGATGCTCTTGGACTGCCTTCCAGGCCTGGTTTTAGTGCACTCATGAGAATGAGAGATTGGCATAATGTTCATTGTTGCACTGAGCCTAAGAAGCACTTGAGGTTTGTTTTTGGAATGAGGAGACTTTGAGGTTTTCATGCGGTGATGACTGTTACACTTTTCTTTTCCTGTTAAAGTTGGATGGTGACTGAAATGAGGGAATGGATTTTTTGGTTCAGGAAAAGTCTGGCTTCTTTTTCTGTGTGGATGACAGAGCGCTCCTTTGCCGTCACTGTGATTTGTCAATCCATTCAGCCAATTCTCTCTCTTCAAGCCATAAGCGGTTTTTGATACCAGGAATACAAGTTGCCCTGATGGCAGTGACTGTGCAGGAGGTGACTGAAGCTGCTCCCCAAGAAACTCCTCAATATGGTTTGCCTTCCTCCAAAATGAGAAATCCCAGTAAAATAGATCCAGTCATGAGTGTGAAGTTGTCTGACAATGCTCAACCACCTCTTTCTTCACTGCCATATCACTCTGTGCCTGAGTCAAAAAATCAAGGAAGCTTTGTGCCAAAGATGGGAGAAATGATGGGGGCTTCAATAAGTACAGAGGCTCAGAGAAGCCCTGAATCCCTAAGTAAAAGCAGCATAACAGAATTTCTGACAGATGCTGCATCTGGGTGGAGAGTGGATGAGTTGTTGAACTTGGCAGATTTGTCTGAGGGCTACACTGCAGCAAACCTTCAATCATCCAAGGTATTTTGTGCTGACTTTTGGTGGTGTTGTTTTGCTTCAATTGTGTGTAAATCAAATCAATACCAGTGGCTTTTAGGGTGGATGACGCTAAAGCACAATCTTGCTTTTTGTATGGAGAACCCTTGCATCTGAGCCCAGATGCTGTGGAACTCATGGATAGCCATTTGTGGAGAATGTATGACAGGACAATGTAGAGAACACCCAAAGTTCTAAAGAAATGTCCCTCCTGATTTTTGCAGACCAACCTAGCAAGTTTTGGAGACTTTGATTGGACAGCTGATCTCAGTCTGTTTGAAGAAGAGTCCTTTCATGAGGTTCCTCAGTTGCCATCTCCTCCAGCTACTTCTGGGTTGTACCGATCCACGAGGATGGCAGGCTCCATCAAGAACAGCAAGCAAGATGTGGCTCTTGTGCCAGATCTTGGGGATGCATTTGTTGTACCTGATCTTCATCTTGATGCATCTCCTCCTCCTTCACCTCCTCTTTTGAAGCAGAGAAGAAGCTGTTATGACATTTAAGAAAGCAGATTGGTAGGTGTATTACTAGTCCTATACACAGTCCTTTTGTTCCATAGCTCCCATTCCTTCTGTTCTAGCCCTGCATTTTGCCATTGAAGTGCCATTGATAACTCCAGTTCCATGACGAAGAGCATGTGGGAGTTGCCTGCGATGGTCTTTATTCTCTCTTCAGCACCAGCAGATGCACAGGGGATGCATATCAAATGTAATGGAATTCTGGCCAAAGTTGTGCAAATCAGCTCTCAAAGATAGTCCATTGTATCCTCATTTGGAGAACATTAAAGGCTGTGGGTGACACTTATTGGATGAAGCAGGCTTCTGAAAATTGGAGACTCTTCTTGTTTCAAGTACTAGTATGGTTGGAATCATGAAAGTCAGGAGATAGCCTGGACTAACTCACAACTTTTGGAAATGTGTTTTGGCAAGTTGATTATATAACCCTTGTCTACTGTATTGTCAGGAGATTTGGAGTTTCTCTTTGTGGTCACTCCTAATTACTGTAAGTTGCTGTGAGGTAGGGCAGCTGGATTTAGAACAGGCAGTTCTAAAAATGTTGATAGGTTTCTGAGCCAATTGTGTAAGAGTGCTAGTAATTGACATTATTGTCCACCTTTTGAGCATCATGATTTTGCTTCAACTCTGCTGTCAGCGATGTATGGATAAGTTGGACTAAATGTAATATCTGTTACATTGTACAGTAAGCATCTCATCAGAGTCAATGTCACTGCAGGAATGTTGATGTATCTGGTTCTCTTGCTAGTTGTGTATGTCCATGTTATTTACCTGAACCAGTAGAATCTTTTGCTTGTAGACGAAGTCAGGAAATCAAGGTGGGCAGAATTCAAAGGTATTGGTGATCAGCAATTGCTACTGAATGGGTCTGGTTAACTTTGTGAGACTTTACAAACTATTTGTCAATTTCAATAATCTTTCATGTACACCTCCAACCGTGAGTTTGTTTATCCCTCAATATGAAGTTAAACAAATTTGTTATTTCCTCGTTTACCATTTGACCACTAGTTTAATGGCGGCTTTAAATATTCATACATGAACATCTAGGTCAAAGTTTTTTTATATTCAAGATAATTTAGAGGTCTCTTATAATGTCTATAATATGGTATTGCAGGTTGCACAAACATTACTTCAGCACCTCCTGGTGGTTCAAAAAGGTTTCTTCTTAAATTTGGTGGTACTAGTGTGATAATAACTATTATGTGATGATATTTTGGTGGTTAACCATACATGTACATCTACATGACATTTTGTCATTATAAATTTCATTGGTACAAATCTAGTTGGTATTACTTTGGTGATGTGTGAATAATTGTCTTGCATAGTCACAATGGGTTTTTAATACAACAGATGTTGTGAAACAAAATTTTCTATTGGTACAACTGAGATTTTTTGATTTCCTATTGATATTCAATATCCTTTTTTTTTAGCATGTACAGACCTATTTTATTCTATAATTTCTATGGTTGTTCCATGCACCACGTTTTCTATTCTTGCATAAAATTGAGGTATTGTTTCAACTACTCTAGCATGAAGTGATACGCTTCCATACTATTTTACAATAATGTCTTCCACTTGTTTATTCCACATTCCTAGCATAGATCCATTACATTTGATAAAATGTGGTTCTTGCACAATTTAATCTAGGATGAATTGAAGTCATTTAACTTTTTAAAAAGTAGAATGCAATTGTCTAATTGGTTGAAATATAGTTTGGCAAGATCCCCTAACACATGATCTTGCTTCAGTAATAGTTCACTCTTGTTAGGATTATGGCCGAATGGACCATCTCGCAAGTAAAGTCGGTATAATGTGGATTATTTAAAAGCATGAACATAGTCATTGCATGTTGTTGTGTTCAAAGAGGTGTCACATTTTCTCAACTGTTGTAACTAGATGTTATGCCTAGTTTTAACAAAAATTACAAGTTAACATATCTACCCACCCCATCATTAAACTTTTACATATACAAGGAAAACAAATTTAACCCATAAGTGGAATGGTTTAGAGGATGAGAAAAAAATTGGTGTACATTAAGAAATTCCTACATGAGCCATGAAACTTCCCCCCCCAACTATTTAACATGAAAATGCCAAAAATTAAACCAATTGCCAAGCTTGAAAACTCCAATTTCACATGTAGTGTTAGACAAGAGCCACCAACAATGAATCGTTGCAAATGGAATAACTACCTCTTTTAAGGACCAAACATTTTTGTAAAGCAAAGGGCCTTGTGCTAATCCTATAATTCAACTTTGAATAATTGTTAGGTATGTATATCAAGCAATTGAATATAGTGGAACCAACATGTATGCTATTTGTTAACCATCCTGACACTTGTGTCCCCAAAATTGTAAATGATTTTAAATGCATTCCAGTTTGCTTGTACGTTGTCCACCATGAATCCTTTGAAATTTGGTTTGGGAAATGTGTGCTTGACCATTGTTTCATCGAACTTTGTCCACATGATCTGTTACATTTTAGTGTTTTCAAATTATATGTTACAAACTACAATGGTCATGATTTTGTAATACATCCCATCATTTGCATGGCAAGTCATTATAATCAACAATCTATTTCACCTTTATACAACCCCTTAATGATTGGGAATAAAACTTGGATAATGAGGAAGTTGAATAGGTGATACCATAGTTTACAAAAATTCAAACATAATATCTAGAGTAATAGGCTTTTGCAATTGAAGTCGTGTACTGATCAAGGATGGAAATAATAGCTAAGTGTAACATTCTTCTAACAATGGTACCCAATGTACTTGAATAAATACAATAACTAATGCCAATGTATTACCAAATAGTGAGTTTACGGTTAGGCAAAGTTGGCAAAACATACTTTTACCTAAAAAATGGGTATGGAGTAAATTGTTCAAAGTGCAAATCGAAAATCGCAACCTACACCCAATTGTTGTAGTTATTACAAATAGGAAGGCCATGTTTTATAAATTGTCCTTTCATTGAAAAAAAACTTAAGATATGTAATGATCCATCATTTCCAAATCAAAATACAAACTGAATTGGAGATGGAAGAAGGGCAAAACTTAATGGTTGTGCTTCAAAATACTATAAACTAGATACAACCATGAAATACTTAAGAAATAATTTACCTTATAGAAAGGTGAAATGTGCGTAAGACCCTTTTTGAAGTTTTTGCATTACAAAAAAATATAGGTGTCAAGTGCACAACAAATATTAATACACATAAAATGACAAATGGGACTTTAGCTCCATGTTATTATGGTTTTTGGGTTTAATTCAAATTGGAGCTTTGCAACACCATAAACACTAATTTTATTTTGATGATTTAAGTTGTTGTGTGAGTGGGTCTGCACAAAAGTTCGTGATTGGTAGGCCACAAGTCTTAATTGTATGGTTGGTTCAACAAGGTGTTAACCTGATTTAGAAAGAGATATCATGACTAGAAAAGGTTAGGTTTTTTTTTCGACTCTAAATGCAAGAACAACCTTAGCTATTTGGAGGTGAACATTTTATTATAAACAATTGCCAAGTAGGTGACACTTCTTTAAGGTGGAGTAAAAATGGTTTTGTATTTTTGTATTCAAAGTGATGCACCCCCAAGCTCCTTATGGACTCAAATGTGAGTCCAAATTAAAATCAACGGAAAAGCAAAAAGTCAAGGCACCCTCCCTGGCTTGCAACATTTTGAGGGGGGTAAACGGGCGTGCTGGAGTTATGGGATGGGATTAAGAAGAGTGATAAACATCAACTACTCACACATACCTGCACAAAACCAACATAAGGTGGTTAGTGCATAGTTCGAGCACTTTTGGTGTTAGGATGAGCCACGGGCAACTCAGATTCATAAGATTCACCACAGCCTGGACTTGGGGGAAGCCACCACCTTCCCCCTTATAGTATACTATGTGCCTCTCCACAAGACCCACATCCAAATGGCTTTTTGTCCTGGGACTCCCAAGTGAGAGTCCTGAAATTGCCAAAGTTGGGACTTCCACAACTTTGGGGCCCCATAATTTTGTGTGTAGACGTCCGATTGAGATGAAGTTTAAAACAAAGTTGTAGCCCTTGTTGAGATCTTTCCAACGATATGTCGCACGCCACTTGCAGGCAAGGAAATCGGGTTGATTCCCGACTTTTAGTGGTCAAGAGTCAAATTGCCAATTTGACTCCCGACCCTTCTTTGGGCCATAACTTGTGTTTCAGATGTCCAAGTGGGTCATGCAAGCCCATTTTAGACATTTCAATAGCTTTCCAATGGTATAAAAAACTCCTCAAATCATTGGGTTTTGACCCATGCAATCGCTCTAAATATTTGGCAGTTCACTAGGCCTCCAACTCCCAAAATGCAAGCTCCTTTGGAAGTGTGAGGGTTCATTCCCTCACACTTTCTTTCACTCCCGGGCTTCCCTTTTGGCCCACAACCTTGCAAGCCCTTGCCTTGGTTGCGAGCCTAAGGCTAGGGTTGCGACAAAAAGAATTTTAAAACTCCCATAGTCAATTAAGAAATGGGGAACAAAACCAAAACACTTAATGGGATAAGCACAACAACCAAATGATTTAAAAGTGGGTGTCGCATTGTGCATAACTTTGAGCCTTGTGGGGTGAATCTAAATTCAAAAGGTTGTACAAATTTAAATCTTAAGTACTCCTAATAATATTTCAAAGGTATTCAAACATGAAGAAGGAAAATTTTAAAAATTACTTTTCAAATTGATTTGAACCCACAATCAAGGTGCTACCCATGGTTATTTTCATTTCAAAACTTGATAAGGCATTAGGAAATGTTATTCTGAACACAAAAAAAGGTGATCAAATGTGAAAAGGAAAAAAAGGTGTTCATAAAAATGGACAATTTTTTTGTTTCAATCAAATTGTCAATAGCTTAATGGGTTGTTGTTGATTCTATTGGGGTCACTTGACACGCCAAAAGATGCACACATGTGGTAGCTATCAATGGCATATTTTGTTTTCCAGAATGGTGCACGTAATAGTATATTTCGAGTTGTGGAATGTGTTATGTTAAATTCACTTCACATACAATACCTATGAAATACCATATAAAACTATTCACAATTATTCCATCTTTTGAAATTATGGTCTATTTTGAAGCCACCTTAAAAATCTATTACCTAGATGCCTATTATTTGCACGCAAAATCTCATTAGGCTTGTAGATGTAAATAGTTGGTTTACATCTTGTTGTGGCAAAAAGGTGAAAAGGGTTAAATGTTCAAATTAACACAACAGTACACTAACAATTGAAAGGTCACTAAATTACTTATCCCAACAACTATTTTTCCCCGTGTAGATGTCCAACCACTAGGGCATGGATGAATCTACAACATATTCTTTGGGCACAAACGTTACAATGTGATAGTTGAAAATTACCCAAGTTGTTTGGGCATATATTTTATCATAATGTCAGTAACTTCTTTGGGTGGGTGTGGGGCATGGGTGCATTATAAACACCTATATTATATCCTATAAAACATAGTGTATTGTGGGTAGACTAAATAGTTTATTCATTATCCCATGTGGAGTTGGGACGAAGTTCAACATTTGTTGGTGCATGCTAAAGCATTTGAAAGCCAATGATATGATAATAAAATTGCATTTACATCAATTTTCTTGTGCCTATATCATTTATAGTATCCAAAGGAATATTTATATACAAAAGTACAATTGACCATGCTAGAGCTAGTAAAGTAGTTTGAAAATTATGTAAGGGTAATTAATTTATTATTAAGTGGTCAAGAGATTCAATTTTAGACTATGTTCTAGTTCTATCATTCTTGGAGGAGCTAGATTGTTTCAATTGTGATGAATGCTTCAAAGGTGGTGCATTTATGATGTACAACAAAATTCGGTGACATTGTGAACCTTTTTGCTATATTTGTGATCAAATTCATTTGTCTGGAATCTTGAACCCACTCGAGCATTTCCATTCTTCAAAACCTTCCCATGTCAATTTTGTAAATCAAAAGCACCATTTGAATACAACCACTACTAGAATAGTTCATGTTTTCACGTTGGACCTTTTTCCACATAGCAAAATATTTTGAGCCTCATTAGGGACTATTTTGCCATGTCACAAAATTTGAATCCATGTGGCATGAGAATATTCTTAAAATATTTGATGATGTGGCATGGAATATGTTTTAAATATTCCTTGTTGCTCACTTGAATGTGCTCACCCATTAATGTTGTTGTTTGAAGGTATAATCTAGATGGTTATTCAAAAAATGATTTCCCCAATTTGAAGTCGAATCCCACAATGTCCATTATAAATATGGAATCTTTGAAATCATATTAGTGATGCCATTGACCTTGATGGCCTATCAAAATACATGGACATGGGCATCCAAATTTGAATTCATGCTGTACTTTAGGTAGTTCAAAAAAAATGTTACCACAATTACCACATTATTTTTTTGAAGACATTTTGTGGCTAGCCACTTGAGATGAAAGCATTTTCACATCCCCTCATTGCCCTCCAATTTTGTCAACTTTGTTGAACTCTACTTTTTTTATCATTATAACTTCCACATCATCCCTTGACGATAGTATCGGGATGAAGTATTTAGGCTTGTGTTCTTACCATTCTTGGATACATTGGGGGTATCCAACTCCGATATCATATTGTTGAAGGCAATCTTCCCCAAAGAATCTTTAAAAATTAGGGGAGGGAGGGAGGGAGGGGGGGTGGGGGGATACTTTTTGCCATTCTATTTTGGGTTTGGGATATTTTATCTTTTTTCTTCTTCACCATGGGATGGTTCTTGTCGATGTTTTCACCCGAATCATTGATTTGATGTGTTTATGGTGGTAACCTTCAATCATCCAAAATTGAAGGTGATAATGACACCCTATCACTCGGTGCCCAACTTCACCACATGACTTACACCTTGATGATGGAGTTCGACCAATGTTCTTTCCTCTTGTATAATAAAAACAATGATTTCCTTTTTTTTCATTCAAAAAATTCTTCATTCCTTGGGAAAGAGGGATCAATCTTGATGTACTTGGTTTGTCTTGATGAAGGTAGGTGTCATGGTCACATCCATGGGTCCAAAAGGTGGTAGATCTACCACCTCTAAATGCCTCACCTTTGATGGTTGTTTTAACTTTTCAAGTTACCTTCAAACTTGATTCCTTTCATACTTTGAATTTGGGTCTATTGCCTTCACTTTAAAGGTAATCATTGATGGGGACCCTACAATAGTCACCATAATGGACACTGAAGGAACTAGAAATTATAGGTTGTCTTATAAGATTTTCCTAAAATCACTTCACATCTAGCCTTTTGAATATCTACCACCTTTCCATCATAATCCTCTTCCTATATTTTAAAGGTTTTTAGGGGTTTTTGTTCCATTAATGTTTGTGATGATTGCCTTTGAGAGTAGCTTGGTAGCAAATCTTCATTAAAAAATGACACCTATTGCTATCTTGATGTTTTGATTTTTTGTTTTCTTTCAACACAAGAAAAACAAACTCATTATCCTCCTCACTAGAACTTTTCGCTTGGGATCCATTTCCCCACTATTGAAAATTATACCAATAGGTGATATTTACCCCCATGGTTGTTTAGGGATCCTTCCATATTGTCATTAGGGTTAAAAGCACCCATGGTTATTGTTGTGGTAGGTAGCATTTCCTCTATTCTCCTTCCAGATAACTTGATAACTTGCATTCGATGTTTCTAATTCTTCTTCCAAAATCTGATCTAATTGTTTTTTATAACTTTGAGTTGTTATATGACTCATATTTGTTTTTAAGACAATAATGCAAATCTATAAATCTCCCTTTTTGTTAATTAATAGTGATTGCCATTCCCTACTGTTGGTATATTGTGGTGGAGCTGATTTTTTTTGTTTGAGATATTGAATTTTAAAGTCTTGAGCTGGGCTTTACAGTCTTAAGTTCCTTGTTGCCTCTCTTTGGTTAGTTCTACCTTCCACCCCCTTACTCCAAAACTTGGATCTTGTGTATTTTACCATCCTTCCAACATTTGCAATTCTACCATAGTTACCTTTTTTTTAGGATTGTATTATTACCTTTAGCAACAAGGACAATATATCCTTTGCCTATCATTTTCAAATATTTGGAATTTTTTCAGTAACTCTCCATGCTCTTTAAAACAAAACTTTCATGTCAACTCACAACTCTCAAATGTAAAATGAACTCAACATCCAACCTTTACAACCAAAGTTTTAAGAAAAAAAAAGATCCCATCAAGGTTGCCAAATGTATAACCATGGACCTTGCAACCCTACTACTATCAAGACATGAGGTTGCCATGTAAAAAATGAACTACCAAAATGTAAACATACATGAAGAAAAGGATTGCCTTTGGGAAGGAAGTCCTAAATGAATAAAAGAATTGAGAAATGTCAATTATTGTGAAACCCAAAGTAAAGTTTGGGAGGGGGGAGGGGGGGTTTGAAGGTAACTATCTTTCAATCATTGGAAAGTACTTTCTCTACCTGAAAATACCATGGAAATTGTCTATCCATTTTGTTATAGCTTTTACCTTCCACTAGTCACATGTAGACTATTTCTAGTATATTCTTATTGTAGGTACCTTTTAGCAAACTCCTAATTTCTAGAGAACAAGTTTTAAAGGAAAAAAGAAAGAAAAAATACTAATCTAAAAGATAATGGATTCTACATAAAATTCAAATGAACTATCATTCTAAAGAGGAAGTGAACACCAAAAGCAAAAAAAACACACACTCACACACACACACCAAGTTCCATAACCTTCACACACACATATCCTTATATTGCTCTTCTTTCCAACATACAACCACTTCTCCATTCTTTCAAAATCTCCTCATACAAGAATGAGAGGAATCCTCATCCTCATCCTCATCTTCCTTTTTCACAAACCACACAAGGTTCACAATCTGCTCACAAACGTAAGTTCTTATCCTAATCTTTTCACAAATCATTTCTAATTGATTAGTATAAAAATACGAATCACTCATTCCCATGGGTTAACTAACCTAATGGTTTCACCTTCTAAAGAAACTAGAAGTATATCTATGATGACCTAGTTACTAAAAGACCCATAAGACTAGCTAGTCTAGAAAGATTGTCTACACTTTAATACCCTGCAATTCAGCTGTGCATGTGACTTCCCTGAAGAATTCAACATTTAATACCACTAATTGACAGGCTAACACCCCCACACCCTTCACTACTTTCCATCCAACATGCCTGCCTAAGTGTCACGGCACCTTGCTGGATCAGAACTCTGATCGTTGACAAGGGGCAGGAGCCACGACTTCGCTATATTTATGGGGCAATTGACTGGATAGAATAATCATTATATGCAGCAGACAATTAGTCAATAACCTCAATGTCTTTTGGTTAGCATGTCAACTGGAATTGGTGGTGAGTAATTCATTGTGGCATTGGCCAGACCAGAACATCGACAGCTAATGAACTCTTTGGTTATGTAATTAAACAAGATGCAATTCCAGACTCAATTTACAGTACCTTTAATTTGTGCACTAAAGTTCATGTAAACAAATTCAAATATCTTCTGCTGGTAGATCTTGCTCTGTTCAAGTACTCTAACTTTACTACAGATCATGTGTCCTGAACAGTTTTATCATTCAAGATCATGGTTGGCTATAATAGAAATGGAGACAGAAGGATGGTAGAATCCAGTTTCAGCAGGTTTCCAAACAAGCAGGGTAGCATACTTAAACAGAGAATTATAGAGCAAATCTTTACACATCGGGATGTCAAAAGGACAGGTCTGAACAGGATAGAAGAACCGTTACAAAATTACACTATCACCTCCTTACGGGACTGAAGCCCGCATCAAAAAATGGTCAGGGGCCATTGCCACTACTTTTCTTATAGGCCTAGCCTAAGTCCCACATTGCACAGGATAGATCTGGTCACCAGGATCTTGATGCACATGGAGACACATGCTTGCACTGTGAGAAGGGCCTGAATTGCCCTCTGAAAGTGGTTCTTAATAAGTGTTGGCAAGTGCCTGGAAAAATTCTACCACCTCCTCAGTGGAACCCAAGGAATACCTGGCAGAAGAACGCTTGCGGCCAACAGCACATGAGAAATAAGTGTCACCTGAGATGTTCATCACAGTGCCTGAGTCAAGCTCCATTGTCTCCCCATCATTGTGCTTGCGGTCCTTGAAGCTGTTACATTCAGTGTAGGAGCCATTGCATTCTGGTGAGACAAGAGCAGTGGTTTTGGTGCGCACCACTCCCATCTTATTGCTTTTGGCTAGAATTCGATCACATGACTTTGCAGCCAATCGGCGATCAAGTGGACCTTTCTCCAGCTTTCCATTTGTGGTGGGATGCATAGTGGGATGATCCCTTTCAAAGGGAACCTCAGGATCGAAGTAGGTGTACACATCTTCATCCTGTACAACATGTCCAACCCACTCTTCATGGTTTGCACCAAAAAAAAGAATTCAACAAACTGATTGCTAAATGTTCTCATTCAAAGACTCAGGTGTGCCATCGTAATGCTAGATCTGAATATCAAACATAATTCCTGGTATGATATGGTAGTTTGCACAAGGACAGGTATGTGAAGAGCCACACTAGAAGAGCAAATTGATTTGAAGTTATGAGTAACAGCAGGCAAATCAACCTTGCTAAGGAAGTGGCCAATGCACATGACATAATCGATATGAAGATCCATGTTCTTGCTCCGTATAATCTCAGCTATTATGCGGTCAATGGCAGCACCCTGCAGCAAACATAAAAGGATTATTCAGCGAACATTCAAAGGTGGGAAGGACTGGAAGGTTGAATTATACACACTTCTGTCTCTCTGTCTGCCACCTGTAACAGAAGCACTAAAGTTTCTGCACAAAGCCTGTTTTGGAGCAATCTATCACCTTTAGGCACTGCACTTGTCAACAACCCATTTGTGAGTATGTCAAGACCATTCAGCTCTTCAACTCCAGAAAATAGACCTTGAAACACAAGTAAACTAAAGGTCTTCCCAAACAAATTGGGCAAAGGGAATACCTTTGAGACACCAACAGGGCGGACCTCAACTGACTTGCCACCTTGAACGACATCAACAGCAGCATTGGAGATGGGACCAGTCCAAAGATGCTGCAGCATATTGCGAGCTTGCACTCTTCCAAATTCTGTGTCTGCTGATAATTATGCCTCACTCTTAGTAGGCTTCACAATATGTAACAGTACACAATCCTGTTCATCACTAAATTCAAGCTGTGTTGAAAAGCCCTCCATGCCCATTAGACACAGCTGATTAGGCCTGCTGAAGACTTGATTCTAGCTCTCTAAAATCCAAACTGCAGGCTAAGGCAAACTCCTTTTACCAGAATCCCTACCACCTCTGGATGAAAGACAGCTGTTTTTCCATAGTGGGCACCCTAATTGGGCAGAGCACTTAAAACTGAGATTACCTGCATACTTGTAGTTCCACACGAGTGATGTCTCTCGGGTCTCAACGTATGATCGAGGTGTTCGCTCACAGAAATAATCAAACACAAGCTTCAGCAACCCAAAAGAGCTCCCATCAGACAGATCATGCATGTCACATATGTCCCTATCCAGGACAAGTAGTGTCATCATCCAACATAGCACTGAAAAGATGCACACAGTGGAACCCTTCCAAGATTCCCACACTGCAGGGGACTCTGACGTGGCATGCAAATCTATCCAGAAGTGCTGCTCCATACCAAGTTTGGAGATTCTAAATGCCCATAAAAGCCATGACATCAGGTTGAATGATGAATGACAATACAGCCTACCTGTACACTCTCAACCCAGTCCATGTTCAGATGCTCAGGCATTGTGGTCATCCACTCTCCATGCGTATGGCGCAAAAACATACCATTCTCTGCTGCAAGCCACATGTTGTACTTTCCAAAGGCCTGTAAAAGAGTCATTGTTACAAAAGGATACATGACATGATGATCCATAAAAGGCATCAATAAGACTCTGTTGTTGCAGGCAACAGCCATGACTCAACCAACTAGCAAAGTACTCTTGCCCAATTACTAGACTCAACACACTTCGACAGTACTGAGTACTCACTCAAAGATTCAAAAAAGAGAAAGAATGAACCTCATCCAGGATGGTTCGTTCACTGCCACTGAGAATAACAAGGATGGTGTTTGGGTCTGCACACAGAATTGCAAGTGAATCCCTCATGCCTGGATGCAACTGCAGATTCATCTCTGTAATCTGGTCTGGGCCCCTTCTTCTTGGATCTTCCATTTGTGTAGTTATGGTAGCATTAAATCCCTGCACACATTCACACTCCTTTATTGCATCGTCGTTTTTTCTAACAGACCAACTACTCAACTCTTTTACAGTAAAAATTCTACAGCAGAAACATCAATCAACACCAAGTGTAACTCAACTGATTCCACAGATAAAAACATCTTCAAGTCTGAACACTCTGCAAAAAGTCACATGCTTTGCGAAGTGATTATGTCAAATGAGGTGTTTTGAGTTTCCTGCCTCCTAAACTGTTCCAACGTGACTTTATAAGTCTAGAAACAACTACAATGCTCTTTCCATGTTTGATATTACAGTGATTACAATCAGCAACCCATGGCAATTTCTTGTGAAGAAATTGAGACATACAAGAATAAGCAGACGATTTTTGGAAGCTCGGAACCTTCCCACAGCTGTCTCCAGTGGTAAATGTGGGGGAATACGCAATGTTCGAAGCTCAGCTTCGACAATTGTGTCATTCAACTCGCTGACATTCCCCACCCCCCAGACACCTTAGCCCATCTGCATGTTTTACATTGCCCAGGAACTGTAATTGAAGATGGGCAAATTAGCAATGTGTAATTAGCAAAAGCTCTATGTGAATTTCCCATTCCAATTATGTAAAGCTGTTCCAAGGTCTGTAACATGACTCAAAATCCATGAGGTGGAGCTAGGGCTGTGAACCCTCCTGTATAGTCCAGTGGAGTAGTGGCCAACCCTAGTAATTTTAAGCATACAAGCAGAAGCAGCATCCTTCTTCCAGCTGAAAGAGGAGGCAGAGAAATGGTTGCCCATCATCAGAGGCTCCTGCGGTCAACTTATTCACCTGACAAATGTGTCCGCCCATGCCTGAGCAGTATGGGTAGTGACATGTGTGAAGTTATGACGCTGCCGTTCATTTCTCTCATTTTCGGGCATTGTTAGAGCACCTTCAATTGCCCCGTACATCTCCCTTATGTTCCAAGGGTTGACAAGTATTGCACCAGCTCCCAATGACTGTGCAGCCCCTGCAAACTGCATGATTCAGACAGAAATATCAGCTAAGTCTCAAGAAGGACCTGAAAATTTTGATCTGTGAAAGTGACAATGCAGAGTGCAAACACAAGTCACAATTTCAGCATTCCCTGTTTGGTCAGTGTACTCACAAAGTTTTCTCTGGACAATGTGGTGAAAATGCAAGTTTCAAAAGTGCAGTAACTAACCTCACTCAAGACAAGCACCCCTTGATTTTTCTTGGAATTTTGGCATGCAACGTACTCATAGCTCACAAGGTTCATTCCATCTCGGAGTGATGTCACCAATGCCACATCTGCTCCCAATAAGCCCCCAACCCCACCAGTGATATATTTCCCCTACCACTCAGCAGGCCAGCAACATACCACCCCATCTCATCTGGGGGATAGATAAACCTCCATGACATGATGTCTAGAGAGAGAAATTGTACCTGTGCTGGCATAAAGAGCACACAACTCATGAAATGCAAGAGACCGATCCTGCAGCCACAACAGATCCATCAGAAAACCATTGCACCTTGAGATCTGAAAGGCAGGAAACTTGATGAAACATTGCTTCTCACCATCCATCCCCCAAGTTTCTTTTCTTCTTCAAGCTTAGAATTCATTTTCCACATGAAACACAGTGCAGCAAAAATGTGCAAGAAAATGAAACAAAATTGGTTTTTTGTGTTGACAGACTAGAGTCTAAAAGGGAGTCTGAGGAACTAAACACCAAGCAGAGGAACTTGCCAGATGATGGATAGGCACAAATGTGACAGAGCCAAAACGACCATTGATACGGCCCACAATCTCATGCACCTGGCTTGTCAGCCGTTGGTCTGCAAACCCCCAACATGTCCTTGTGATGAGACCAATACACCTACATATTACATCACAAAAAGTTGTGCCCAGATTGTGATTGAAGAAAATAAACTATATCTGATTTCACTGAAGGCCCAGTACGATTGTATTTCCAGCAGAATTGGATCAAGAGCCTACACTCAGGAACATCTGTGCGAGTTGGCACAGCAATTTGTACGAGCAAGACTTTCTCCCGCCACTCTGGGTGCTTTTCCAGGAACATCTCAAAGGCCAGCAACTTTTGCGGGATCCCTTTGATCATGTCAAGCCGGTCAACCCCCAACATGACCTACTTACAGCAAAAGCATAGTTAGAAAGTCTCCAAAGACTTTGTTTTACAATCAGCTGTCTCCAAAGCACAGGAAATCTCTAGGAAGCATGTATGGCAAGTGGGTGATTCCCTTCCTCACTAGGAGGCAATAGCACGAAGAAAAGGTGCAAAGAAAACTTTCAAGAACCATTACAGAGTATATATTGGTGGACCTTCTTCAATGCACTTCAGAAGGAAGTTACCCAACTTATGGAGCCAAACCAACGCTGAGATATATTTCTAGTGAGACTCCTACATTATCAAGTACCGACTTTGTTGAGACTGGTGATTAAATACAGAAAAAAAGGCACCTTGCGACCAGCAAAAAAGCGTCGCAGTTCTTTAATGTGGAACTTGACTTGGTCTGTTTCCAGGGCCTGGATGAACCTCTCTGGGTCAATTCCAATTGGAAACTGCCATCACAGTAACAGGTGAGTGCTCTGGACAACACATGCAATCACCTCATTCTATCCTTATAAAAGGTTAACCAGGTACACGAACAATCTTTTTTAGGTCCATTCCTCTGCTTGTGTGTATGCCTGTTTCTCCATCTCTCCATCCCAAAGCTCAACTCTTCCCCCATGGATAATTGGCATAAAGATAAAGAGACCATACAGCTGCAACCCGTGTGAGCTTGCCGTGATCCTCCACACCGTCAGGTGTGCCCTCTAGACCCAAAATGCGTGTACATGCACTCACAAAATGCCTGGCATAGTCGTATGTGTGGAAACTGCACAACAGCTCATTGCCACAGCACAATGAACTTATGCCTACATCATAAGCTGAAGCAAGTCAAAGTGGAGCTTGAACATGGTGAATCCAGAACAGGTGGTACTTAATACAAAGCATTTGAGTTTCTCTGTATTGAATAGGATAGCACGTGTAGCACAGAGGAAAAGAACTAGATAGGTTTTACTTTTCCACTGCCCAGGGACTTCACACCACAAACTCCTAGTTTGTATCACATTATGGGACAGACAAAATGGTACCCACCCAATCAGATCTGCTGTAAGTACAGCCTTCAACAGCTCTGACCGCAGAGGTAGTGTACGGTAAATCTCTGATGAGGGAAATGGTGTATGCAAGAACCAGCCAACCTTCATGTGGCAATCCATTTCTTTCAAAAACTCTGGCAGGCACATGAGGTGGTAATCATGACACCACACTACATCTCCTTCCTGATTTCCAGCACCACCCAGACAAGTAACAGATTATTGGCCTGCAATCTTTCCAGTTGCACCAGCACCAAGGCCATAGTTTGCAAGAACCAGGCTAGGACTCACATGCCCTTGCCTGGAGCATACCAAAACCAGCTTGGCATGGAGCACCATCGTGTGCCATAAAAGGCAACTTGCTTTTAGGCCTGCACATTAAGATTCCTTGGTCTGGGCAAGCCAGATTACATATGCGATGCAATGCAAATAAACTCTTTCAAAGTAAACTTGTGGCAAAGCACATGATACAACAAATGGATGAATTGGTAGACAGTGCAAAACACATCTAGGCAAATTTTAAATGAGATTTTTTTCGGGGAAGGAGCAAAGGGAGGAGGGGGAATGGCTGCTCATCAGTTTCTCAGGTCCTAAGTCCTAACCGTGGGCAAGCACCCAATGAAACATGGGTTGCACTGAGTGCTTGTCTAGTACCTGATACTGAGAAAACACAACTTCAGCAAACAATTGGTTGGCATGGTTGTATGCATTGAACTGAGAATCCATACTCCGGGTGGCAGCCAGCCGATCCTCCTGGGGCAGCCCAATGTAGTGAAAGAGGGGCCACAGTACATTATTGCAGTAGCCATTATAGTACTGGTCCACAGTATCATCATCCAAAAATACAGGAACACAACCCTGAAAGTCCACGGTGTCCAGAAATTGAATCAGATGCAGTGACAAAAATGAAGCGACAAAACTTGCCCTCCAGAACAGGTGACTATTATTCAACACAACAAACACAGAGCAGCAAAGTGAGCACAAAAGTTTGAATGCAAACCACCACTGATCCAATGGTTGCTTCTCCCATCCAGCATCTCTAATTCATCCATTGATGAAACCAACCTTGAGTGCTAGTGCCTCAGTCAAGGAAATGCGCCCTTTCTCATCTGGTACATTTATACCAGCCCATCCTATCCATCTTGTCTCAAAATTTTGTTTCACCCCTGCAACAACAACACAACTCGTCCCACTGTTAGGCACAAGTTGTCTCCTCTACAACAACATCCCATGATGTCCTGCAGTCTTCTACACTGCAAAACATTCAGCTGCTTCCATCTTCTTTTGACACAAGTGTTACAAACACCATGAATGTGTGTGCAAGGTTGCAAGATGGGAAAAACAGGAAACCCAACACCTCAATTCTTCATAATGAAGAATTCTCACCCTCTTCAACCATGTCCTGAGCATGTCTACCCATTTCTAGAGGGTAATATACTGGTTGGAAATCTGCATGGCAAGTTTCCAAGGTCCAATTGACACGCAGATGTGGCTCGATTCCAGCTTGAATGGGAGAGACCTTAGGGCTTGGATGATGGGAGACATGTCCAATTGACATGCAGATGTGGCATCCAAGAAAGAAGTCATAGGGAGCCAGCCCTTGGAGGGGGAGAGAGACAACCAAACCCTGAACGAACTGGTGGGTCCCACCGCAATTGCTTGACACAGGAACAGCTCCTAAAAGAAACCAGCACGATTGTGGTATGGCACTGTAGAAGAATCATCAATTGTGCTTCAATGGAGACTGAGCATCTTTGTCAAATGTGGGGGGTTTTTTTTTTGGT
>Ga0116231_10004733_pt1 | contig 27352 bp, 17 predicted proteins | sample S1TSphgellanicum_2_FD_89695 | JGI IMG/M metagenome (GOLD analysis project Ga0116231, IMG submission 89695) | Host-associated microbial communities from peat moss isolated from Minnesota, USA - S1T2_Fd - Sphagnum magellanicum MG | ecosystem: Host-associated > Plants > Peat moss > Unclassified... | reverse complement strand
TAGAAAATAATAACCTATGAAAAATAATTTTAAATACCCTACAATATAATAACTACCAATAGCCTATGATATTATAACATAGAATATCAAACAATAATTTATAGTACAATAATCACCAATAGTTGTAATATAACATATAATAACCAACAATAATTTATAATACAATAACCATTAATAACCATTTATAAAATAGCCACCAACAACCATTAATAGAATAGCCACCAACAGCCATTAATAGAATAGCCACCAATAGCCATTAATAAAATAGCCACCAACAACCATTAATAGAATAGCCACCAATAGCCATTAATAGAATAGCCACCAATAGCCATTAATAGAATAGCCACCAATAAGTCATTAATGAAATAGCCACCAATAATCATTAATAAATTAATCACGAACAACCATTAATAGAATAGCCACCAATAGCCATTAATAGATTAATCACGAATAACCCATAATAGAATAACCACCAGTAGCCATTAATAAAATAACCACTAATAGCCAATAATATAATAGCCACCAGTAGCCATTAATATAATAACCACCAATAGCCATTAATAGAATAGCCACCAGTAGCCATTAATATAATAACCACCAAAAGCCATTAATAAAATAGCCACCAGTAGCCATTAATAGAATAACCAGCAATAGTCATTAATAGAATAACCAGCAATAGCCATTAATAGAATAACCACTAGTAGCCATTAATATAATAACCAGCAATAGCCATTAATAGAATAACCACCAGTAGCCATTAATATAATAACCACCAGTAGCCATTAATATAATAACCACCAGTAGCCATTAATATAATAACCACCAATAGCAATTAATAGAATAGCCACCAGTAGCCATTAATATAATAACCACCAATAGCCATTAATAGAATAGCCCTCAATAGCCACCAATAGAATAACTATTAATGGCCATTAATAGAATAACCAGTAATAACTATTAATAAAATTACCACTAAAAAACATTGATATCCCCAAATAGAATAGGTACCAATAGCCATTAATAACCACCAATAACACTAATAAAAGAACAACTAATAGCCATATATTATAATTGCTTAAGATTGCCAAAAATAATTTAAGGTGAAATAATTTATAATAAATAAAAATAACTTAAGGTGAAATAAGTTAAAATAGCCAAAAGTAATTTATAATAATTGCAAATAGTCTAAATTGAAATAATTTACAATAGCCAAAAATAACATAGAATAACACCAAAAAAATCACAATAGTTAAAAATAACCTAAGTTGAAATAAGTTTAAATAGTCAAAAATAACTTAAAATAACCAAAAATAGCCTAGGGTGAAATAGCCAAAAATAACCAAAAGTAATGTAGGCTGAAATCATTTAAATTAATGAAAAATAATCATATAATAATTGAAAGTAACTTAACATAGGTAGTATTATTATATTAACAAAAAAAATCCATTTATTAAACTTTTTTTTTCAAAAGAATGGTCATTGAAATGTTATTGAATAATGATATTCAACTTTTTTTTTGTTCAAATATTTTTAAACTTTCAAAAGGAAATAAATGTAATTATGTACATTATTGAATTTTTAAAGAAAGTAAACTCGAATCATTTCATTTGAACAAATTCTCAATAAGATATGAATTTTCAAAGTTATGTTTTTGTAATGTTTAAAATGAAGTATTTGATAAATAAAATGTAATGTAATATATTGTCATAACAAGTGTGGTGGCTTGATGGTAAGGGTGTTTACCCCCATTCCAAAGGTCAAGGGATTAAACCTCATAGGTGGTGTTATGTGTGGTCAACAATGGTATGTTGACCAAATATTCTTTTATCAAATTCTTAGGCTAGGTGCTTATGTTGATTACATGGCCTACCTACCTACCTAGGTTAGGTTTTTAACCTTGTGTAGGTAGTGACACGTGTCAATAAATAATAGGCTTTAAAAATTATGAAATTATTAATAATATTATATATTAAATAATTAAATTTTAATTAATTTCCATACTGGTTAATTAGTTAACTAGCAAGTGAATGGTTTGGTAAATTTGTAGTTCACTTGAGAATAACCTTGTTTCACTAGGTACTAATGAAACAAGTCATTGTCTGTAGTAACTAGTCCCCGTTCATTAAGGGGTTAAACAATTTCACTAGGTGAAAATGTCCAAATTCATTCAAAAATCTAATGAAACCCAGAGTGAACTAGGATGCATTTCCTAATAGTGATAGCAAGAGTAACTAATGTTTAGTTTTTCACGTTTATAAGTGATAATTTAATTTGCTGTTGAAAGTATAAGATTTTTTCATATAATAAGGTTCATAATATATCATTGGAAAATGTGAATTAATTTGAAAAATATTTGATGAATAATAAGCTCTCAAAAACATTTGTTAAACACTATAATGCGTGTTTTTTAACATTAAAAGGATTTATAAATAGACTTCAAAAAATTTGACAATTATATATTTTTGAATTTTAAAACATAAACCTTAACATAATAATATAAATAAAATTATAAATATTTTTGAAGATTTTTTTAAGACTTTTAAAGAATATCCTAAAAAATATTCCACAAAAAGTAGTCCCAAAAGTAGGCGGGTGTGGTTCATGTTATTTTGCTTGCACCCCAATGTCATCCAATTTTGATTGCATCCATTGATGGATGATAATCTAGTTGTTTTTGCAACTACAATGAAAGTTTTTACAATTGCAATAATATATTCTACCACATGTACAAAGAAACATATAGACCACACATGACAAACTTTGTTGTTTCAATTGGACTATTATCCCTTCAACATACTCATCCATGGGTCTTTTTCACAATTATCCATGGGTTTTCCATGATATAATATCTAATTGCTAAAAGGTTGTTAGAAAAGGTTATTGGGTCCAAGCATGATTAGGGTACCCCCTTTAAGTTTTGGGAATTCACTCCAAGGACTCCCAAATTCACCTTTTGGTTCATTTTCCCCATGACATGTTTTACATTTCACCCTTTTTTTCATGTCAAATAGAATAATTTTGTTCCAAATCTTATATAGGCCTCTAAAGTATCTACTATTTTCACTTATGAAAGTGTGAATAACAAAATTTATCCAATGTGAACCATGTTCTATCAATGGCCCAAAATTTCCAAAAAATTGACCTTTTTGAAACTTTTTACATTGTAATAAGGCATTTGGTTCTTGTCACATTCATGCATTTTATATTCATTAACACATAAGGTGTTTGTGGTAAAAATCTTGGGCCAAAAAAAATTGTTTAGACATTCCTTATGAGTTTTTGAATTTTTTTTTCTCATGAGACAAAGTCCTAGGTTTTTTTCCAAAACTTGATAGGAATCTTTAAACTTGTTCAATCTTGACATTATATGCATAGAATTGTTACCTTTGTAATGCATGTATCTATGAATAAAATCAAACTTTCAATATGAATGTGTCATTAAGTTTCAACATGTTTAAATGAGGGGGTCCAATGAATATAAAATGAAACAGTCCTTTTGGGTACCCCAACCATGCTTTGACCCTATTATAACCTAGTTGGTGAACGAAACTAGGTACACTTAATAGGTTACATGAAATTAAATAGGCCTATGTACATTGGTAGCCTAGCCTAGTTTGCATACTTAATTAATTGGCCTAAGTTATCTATAATAATAGTAGGCTAGTTTACTAAATGTAGTTAATAAGTCGTTAAGCTATGAAGGTTAAACCTAGTTAGGCTAAGTAAGTTAGGTAGGTAACTAGTAAACTAGGTCATTAATTAATTAGTAAATTAGATAGTAGGTAGTAAGTAGGAAAGGTAGTAGGTAGGTTAATTAATTTATTGTGTGAACATGTGATCATGTTTTCATATTAATTATGGTGTTGGCAAGGTAAAGTAGAAAAAAAAAGTAGTCCACCCAAAATCCAATTAAAAAGTGGAACAATTTTTTATATGTACACAAGAAAGTGGATTCAAAATATTTTGAAATAAAACCAGAGGGCCTTACATTAGTTTATAGGAAGTTGGATACAAAGTTTGAACAACTTTGGTATCATAAAAGTAGGTTGAAAGTACATTTGAAACTAACAGAGTCAAAATGGTGTTCAAACCTACTTCATATTAAAACTTTAATATATAATGATATAACATCCATAATTTGATAATACATAAATATTTTTGAGGACTCCACTAAGTTGAATTTTTTTTTTAAATCAATATTTCATCTACATGTAACCCATTTTGTAAAATCGGACATTTTGTGTAAGTAGAAATATTTTAAAAAATTCTCCTTAATTCTACTTTCAATACATTAAAAAATTTCATGGCTACATGTAATTTTTTTTGAGAAGTAATAGTGAGTCATTTACTTTACCTTGTTTGCACCCATTAATTAATTAATTAGCTATGTTAAACAATTTATTAATTAATTAGGTAGACTAGGTAATAGATAGTAAATATGCAGCTTAGGTAGTATGTGACAAGTAAGATAGGTAGTAGGTAGTAAGTAGCTAATTTAAGTAATAGGTATTTTATTGTGTGGATATATGATAATGTTTTTGTATGGGACAAAGGATGCATGATAATTTTGTATTCTTTTAGTGTTGTTGTGTTTCCCTTTCATTAGAATTTATCCCATATCCTTTGTCTACAACTTCAAACTTGTAAAATATATAAGTAGGTGAAAAAATGGACTAAATTCATGGTGTGCATTATAAACATAGTGCATGTGCCATTTGGGATGAGCCAATCAAAATCCTTGTCCACAACAAAATAAATAGGATTCTACCTACCTATTTAGCCTATGCTAGGTAGCCTATTCTACCCTAGCCTAAAATAGTTTGTTTATTATAATTTAGCTTAGGATAGATTATAATTAATTAATTATAATATTTAATTATTTTCATTATAATATTTAATTTATGTAATTATAATATATCTTCCTTAAACAAATGGAAATTTGCCACGTGTTTTATGGCCATTTGCTCTTTAAATTACCACATAACTAAATCCTAATGACCCATTAATGCCACATTTGGTAGCATGCGACTATCCCAATTGTAGTTGTGGATTGGGGTTCCATGTCATACTAAGGATCATCCATGGCAATGGATGAGAAATTTTGCCACTTTTGGATTATGTCCATGCCTTGATTAAACTACCCAATCTAAAACATCTTCATGTATGATTTTATTGATGTAGTGAATATCTTCCAAGTAAAGCTCCATTATGTTTACAATTATCCTTATAGTAAATATTCTAACCTAACCTTTGATAAGTTGAATGCCGTGTGAAACAAAGTTATGAAGATTTTGCCAAGTCTCTTGTCCATGAATTGCAAGGAAGATTCCTTAACCATGAACTCAAGCTAATCTACCCAAATTTTTGGGTTGCCCCATTAATGTTAAAGTTCTTTTCCACTAACTTTTGACTATCATCAAGGTTGCCTACTATGAGTTTGCCAAAGTGGAAAACGATGGGTCTAGGTGAAAGCTTTGCTTGATGGCCATGTTTTGGATTTAGAATGTTATTTCTTTAAGACAACAATGACTACAAATAGTGAAGCAATTATAAAGGAGAACATTCATGTGAACCTTCTTGTGCAATTGTGGGTGAAGCTCAACTCTTATGCCATCTTCAAACATAAACTCTTGGAATTTATAAAACTTGCCAATATAATGTATTCAAGTTTTTAGGCTTATGGAAGATGAGGATTGTTTCTTAATGGTGGCATTCATCAAAGACAAGTTGAGAGGTATTGCCTCACATCATTTGGATCTATGCATTCAGTTTTGTGCACAATGTTTTTACATGATCAAAAATTCCCCTTTTGAAAAGGCCATCAATCAATGAAAGGACACAAAAACATGTTATTGTATTCAAAGTTAATTGTTAAAGGCAAACGGTTTACTTTTTAAGATAGTTAGTTTTTCCTTAGTTAGTTATTTTTATCAAATGGATGATCAAATGTGTTGTGCAATATGCACAACATGTTGCACTTTGAAATGGGATTGGAGGTTATCACTACGCTCAAATGTCCTTGTGCAACAATCAACGAGGCAAGGAAATTTGTCATCAATCGATCGATTTACAGTAATTCGACCAGGGACAATACGAATCTTACAAGTTGATTGATGCACCAATTAGTAATGCCCATCACGTTGATGAGAAATAGTAAAAAAAATGTTACACTCAGGGCATTTGAAGTTAACCATGAACACCAATTGACAATATATAGATGTTTGTGAAGATAAAATAGTTATAGTTGATAATAAAAGGTCAATATATCAATAACTCAAGCTTTGTAAAACCAACCTTAAACCTGCATACATACAAAATTAAGTTTTTGATGTTAGTTTATGTAGTGATTTTCCCCAACACAACATCTACACAAGATGATAGTGTTCAAATTCATCCATACACCAAAGATGTTTGGTACATGTGCTTACTTGGTCACATTGCTGGAATAAGTTTGCACATATAAGGAGTTGAATTTACGATGTGATCCAATTATTGTGATCCTTTCGCCTTGTAGCTGTTACAAAACATGGCAATGCGAGAGTTGAAAGATGAAAACAACATAGATTCTATATGTACAACAAACTCCAAATGCACACACTTCAAATGTTTCCAAATGTGTAAACCAATATATCTTAAACTAATGTTTGCACACTATGTTAATTTGGTATTGTGTTGACAAACATTCATTTCGCCAACACTAATAACATTTTTGAACCCTCAAAAAATACTACAAAGATATTAGGTGCAGTCACACAAATTTTTTTACGATCTCATAATTCTATTTATGAGAACAAGTTTAATTTTCAACATGCTACATGATTCACACAAGAGCTTTCCATTCCTAATGATTTTTCACTACATTTCAAAGTCACAATGACAATGACACTAGATCAAGTTTTTTTTGAGAGGGAAACAAATGCAAATGATGATATAAGTTGATATTTTGATACCTGCACTTTCGCATTGTGCTCAAACAAGCTTGCATGTGTGTGTAGTTGAACTTGTGATGTTTGTGCTACAATGTCCCCTCTTAACATAACATATGCAAAAAATGACAATTCAAAAGTTAAGAGTTTGAATGATGGGCCAACCTTGTGTAAAAAATTCCAAAATGCATTTGTGAATTTTATATGGAGCTATATGTTATGTTGCTCAACTTAGGAACAAAAGTTTGGTTCTGTACACCGCTATACTACGCATACACAATAACTTTTGGTTTTTCCAAATCGTAAGATTTTGCAATATAAATTCATGCTGCACACACAAGAAAATTGGAAAAAAAAACTCTAACCCCCATGTTTATCATGTGTCTTGCTCTAATTTCATTATCTTTGAAAAAATTGATAAATTATGTAGTTAAATGTATTTTGGCCTTCCTAGCACGTTGTGCGACCTTGTATTACCATCCATGCATATATGCTACTTATTTGGATAAATGGAATCCAAATTTGTAAAAAGGTAAATTATTTTGTGTTGAATTTGATACGATTATGTATTCATTGCAATATGGGTGCCAATTCTTTGAATACAGTTGGGAAAGTGTTGAACATAGTTTCAGGTATTTAATGTGGCTTGTATAAAAATCATGTGTACCATATATGTAGCATATTTTATAATTTTTACATGTTGCATAAATTGACCCATATAACATTTCCCCATAGTGCTATCACATGTCATTTTTCTATATCATGGCATATCACACATTATAATTAAAATGGTCTTTTTTTATGGCAAAAAATTACCGAATTTTGACTTGAATTTGGGTCTTCCTAACACTTCATTAAATTTTTAAAGAAATTTTCAAGGCAAGCTCACCGGATGACTCCCTAAGTGGCTTCCTTTTCCTTCTTTTTCACTATAGTTAATTATAGTATAACTTTTCGTAACATGGTTTGAATTGTTCTGTGTTTTTGTACATAGTTTAAATAGTTATGTTGGCATTATATTTGGTTTTTAACTACCCATCAAAATGTCACCATTGAAGTAACTTTGGAAAATCTTTTATTAAAAAAAACCTTGAACTAAAAGGCTTACAAAGGCCATTGGGCAAGCTTAGAGAAGAAGATGGAAATTTAGGGGGGGGTGGGAGGGGGGGAATTTGGTGGCCCCGTGAACTTTATTTATAAAGGTGCGGTAAAATGTTCCAATAAGATAATCCATCAAATATGCAATCACATAACATTTACGGACATGTGCATTGTGCATTGCGCCATTCTACAACTTTGTGAGTCATTGTTTGAAGTTGGAATTTTGTTTGATATGATTGGGGGCTTAGAACTTGGAACTTTGGGTGGGTTGTGAGTGCAAGCACATTGCTATTGCATATGGGCAAAATCTCTTTTGAAATTAGGGTTCAAATCCATGGCAATGCATGAGCCTTGTAGTGTGCATGTTGTATATGTTTATGTAACTAGTTATTTGGTAGTTTGTTCAATGTTAAGTTTCTAAACTCTTTTTGGCGAGATTTTGAAATTTGAATGCTTCAAAACTTATTTTTGCTTTGTGTTGGGTATTGCAAATTTGTATCTCATTTTTGCACCTTATATGATACATTGATCACCAAACTACACAATTTGCATATGTTTAAGTCACCAAAAGTTTACTGTAACATTAAGCATGAAAGTCAATTCCATGACGACATAATATCTTATTAGCTAAGTTTAGCCATAACCCTACAATAGCCACATAATACACTCTACCCAACTTACTGGAGGCAATCTAGCAACTTTCAAATTTTGAAAATAAAAACCCGGGAAGGGAGACAGGACATCAAAAGCCATTTCAAAATTTATTAAGTTAGCAAGAGCATAGTTCTCCTAGAAATATTTGAATTGTTTTGGGCACATAAGTACCAAAAACTCAGGGTAGATTCTTTGAGTGTGAACAACCTTTTTTTTTACATGTGGGTGATGTAGCACTAGTGGCAATCATCCCAACAAGGACTTAGCATTGATGGCATCAAGTCATTGAAAAACATAGTGAAAAGCTTTACTGTCATGCATAGGTAGGTTTCAATTCCACTTACTGAAGATGAGGGATTCCATGTAGATTCACCCAACATCTGGGCCGCCGCAAGTTTGAAGTTCCACTTTTTTGCAACACGGGCATTTCTAAGCCAAAAATGCCTGCCCCTAAAATTGGAAAGTGCCTCCTCTCAACAACGGAGGTACTACGCTTGGTAAAGTGCCCTCCCAATACACTAGTAAAATTTTGCCAGGTTTTTACCAGTGTTGGGCAGTTCTTAGGTTTTAGGCAGAACCGGAGGTTCTGACTTAAAAAAATATTATGAGGTCGGTTCTGGTTCCAGTTTCGGTTCTCTTTTTATATCAAATAGGAACTCGGTTCCAGATCCGGTTTTCTTATGTGAGGGTCGGTTCTGGTTCCAATGTTTTTTTTTTCTTTTTTTTCCAATTCAAGCTGGTTCCCAGTTCTAGGGTAGGTTAGGTTCCACAACGTAAAAAATCCTTGGAAACAATTTTAAAATAAATGTTATTTATAAGAAAAATTGAGATTTGTTACAAAGCTTTTAGGAGGCCAAATCAAGCAATTGTAATCTTTTTTAAATTCTAAAACTAATTTAACATATCTCATTTCTAATGGATCTTGGAAACAATTTTAAAGCAAATGTTATTTATAAAAAAAATTGAGATTTGTTACAAAGCTTTTAGGAGGCCAAATCAAGCAATTGTAATCTATTTTTAAATTCTAAAACTAATTTAACATATCTAATTTCTAATGGATCAGTACCATTTTATATGCAATGGGTTCCATGTTTTCAAGTCTCATGCACTTGTTTGCCAACTTTGAAATGTGAATCCAGCCTTCAAAAATCCTCCCAACCAGCCCCAAATCTGCCCTAATTCAGCCTTAAAGAAAAACCCAAATGCACCCCTTTGAGCCCCAAAACAGTTCCCAATTCTGCCTTTTAAAAAAAAACCCAAATGCACCCCGCTTTGAGCCCCAAAACAGTCCCCTAATCTGTCCTAATTCAGCCCTTAAAAAAAACCCCAAATGCATCCCCTTTGAGTTCCAAAACAGTCCCCAAATCTGTGCTCATTGAACCCTTAAAAAAAACCCAATGTTGACCCCAAAACACCTTAAAATTCTGCCTTCCCTTTGCTGAATTCAAGAGAACAAGCTATCTCAAATGCAAATGGCATAACAAGGGAAGAAACAAAAAAACTTGAAACCTAGCAAAATTTTAGGTTCCATCGCATCCAATTCCTAGGCCATAAAGCAACAACCTAAACCCTGATGTTGGTTTCATCCAACTCCAAGAGCCCGAGTGATGCAATTACATCCTCATTTTCATCCATTAAGATTTATTCCATTTCCATGAATTTCTCCATGGATGAAGAACCACGAACATGGGCATCATCAGGCCAATTCTTGGAAATGTTTATAAGCATCTCAAAATTGTCAATGCTTAATTGAGAGTGTCATAAGTTTGTGCAAATGCTCACAATACTAAAAATTTTTTTGGCCTCAACTTCAGAACCTATAATACAAAATTTTTGTCAAGCTACAAACCCAACATATGAATAATGTACCTCATGGGCTCTCAACCGTGCAAATGGATCCTTGCATTCCTCTTCAATGACTTTTTTATTCTAAAATGGGTCAATTGTTCCTTCGCCATTGACAATGCCATATCTTCATCAGTTTCCATGAGATCATAAGTCAAATTTATAAATTGAGAACTTTTCGATGCAAAGTTAGGAATTCATTCACTTACATTAGTTGGGTTTAAAAACTTGTATGCACAAACAAGGAGCGGGAACAATATTGCTCTATCACACTCACTTGCAATTTGAAAAGCCTTCTCCTTGCCAACATATTGAATGACTAGCCCCAACCCTTTGTAACAGGGGTCTAACATCATTGCTAACATATTATGAGTTTTGCAAGATTGAAAACAAAACGTGAATGAAAGGAAAGGTTCTAAAACTTGTATAACTTATTTTTGCATGCATTGTCGAAAGACTTGAAGCTCACCATCAAAGTCTTGGGCCTCAATGGAATCATGTGTCATTCAATTTGTTCGCATTTGACATACAAATGAAATTGCCGCAGCAAGGGCATCCGAAAATAGCCAATAATCTCAGCTTTTATTCAACACACATTGTTGAACCACGAGACCCAAAGTATTTGCAACAATTTGACCTATAGCCCAAACTTGTGGACTTGGCACATGGCCTTGAAGGGCCAATGAGTGTTGCCTTCCATAACATAAGGCAATTATGTGTTTGAATTCCAAAGTTTCTTGAAACAAAATGACTCAAGAAGCAAACATGGCTTTCATAGGAGTCTTGAGCTTCTCTGGGGGCACACCAGAATCCATACATGCCATGTGCCACTTTTGTCGTCCCTTCCCATTTTTTTCGGTCCATGTGATAGTTTTCTACAAAATGGATTGTGCTTCCTTGATAGAAATAGAGGTTAAATGAACACAAACTTTGTAATCATCGGTAGCTATTGGCAACACTTAGACATGGCATGCCCCCAACATGCTCCCACAAATGGTGTTGTCAACCATAATACCTCACATGATACAAAAAAATCAATGCAGTGGTCATGGTTGAAAGATGACCCCCCTCATCTTTGGCATACACAATAACCCAAGTGTTGAGCCCATGTTTTGCAAGGACTTCATTGACTTGCAAAACCATGGCATTCTCGAAAGTCTCAACTATCTAAAAAAAACCAATGGTTACATAACAAGGTTCCCAACTTGTCATTCAAAAAATGCACAATGAGAACAAATGTGTGCATTCTCATTCTAGACATCCATAAATCAAAACCTACCATGCAAGTATTATAAGACTCGAGAACTAAAAAAAATAAAAATTCCTTTGGTTTTTCTATAATCTTAAGCAAGATTTCATTTACTAGCATTCACCTAGATGGAAAATTAAGACAAAAAATTTGTCTCAAAACTAGCCTCCGAAAGAATGGAGACTCAATAAAAGATAATGGCACTAGCTCTTTAGCTATGAACAATGCCAAATCCTTTTCAAATTGATTTTGTTGAAGATCATTATTTGAATAAAGCATAACATTACTAAAAAAGGAAAAAATAGTTGGTGGGGTGGGTTTGGACCTCTTTTTTAAAGGTTGCCTTGGTTGTTCCATCCTTCTCTTGTTCTTGCCATTCACTCCACACATGCCAATGAAGGGTTTCAATGTGCTTTCGAAGTGCAAAAATCCCATTTGTTGTCTTGTAATTCACAATGCCTTTCTTAATTCCTACAACAAGGGTAGTGGGATAATACAAAACACATTTTAACTATTCAAGCTAGTTTGTTTCATTTTCACTTGAATTCACCTTAGGAAAAGATGAAGTAGTGGTCGCAAAAAATGCCCAAGTTGGGGAAAAGTGGCCTTTGGGCTTCCAATAATCTTGTTGTTTTCCTAGCAAAGCCCAAACTTGTGTATTGTTTGTGGTTGCAAAGTTTTCTATTATTGTTGAACTTGCACCTACACTAGAACTTGATGCAAAACTACAATAATCATGATATAATGGCAGCTCAATGGGAAAGATCACCTCCTTTGTAGGAAGTTGATTATCCTCCATGGTGTTTAACCTTCTACCCCCCCAAAACTCAGAAAGCCAACCAAGATGGTGAGCTGTTAATTCTTGCTCACTGTAATTTTTTAAAAACTAAATGATGATTAGGCTCAAGAGGCTTAGAAGTGTTATAGCCAGTAAGATAAGGGGATGACCAAGACCAAGGTGATGGCCAAGAGGAGTGCAACCAATACATAAAAAGACGACCACAACAATTTCCATGAACACAAGAGGACGACAACGGCCATGATGATGGCTAGGATGAACATAACCATGATTACAAGAGGATGAATAGGAACATAGTGACGGCTAGGAGGAATGCAACTAGGAACATAAAAAGAGGACCAGGGTGATGGTTAGGAGGAATGCAACTAAGAACATAAGAAGAGGACCAAAGCAATGGCTAAGAAAAGGCAACCAATAACACAAGAAGAGGACCACAATGATGGCCAAGAAGAAGTAACCAAGAACACAACCATGGCCATGACAATGGCTAGGAGGAGCGTAACCAAGAACCCAAAACCACGGTGATGGCCAAAAAAAATGCAACTAGGAACGGAAGAAGACAACCATGGTGATGGCCAAGAGGAACATAACTAGGAACACGAGAGGACAACCATAACCAAAGCCGGGAGGAGCGTAATTGGGAACAGAAAAGGATAACCAACAACCACGGGCATCAAGAGGTAACTAAGAACACAAGAAGACGACCATGACCATGGCCAAAAGGAGGCAATTAGGAACACAAAAGGATGACCATGACCACAAAAATGGCCAGGAGGAGGCAACTAAGAACAAAAAGAGGATGACCATGGCCATGGCAATGGCTAGGAGGAGGCAACTAAGAACAAAAAGAGGACGACCATGGCCATGGCAATGGCTAGGAGGAGCGTAACTAAAAACACAAGAAGATGACCATGACCATGATGATGGCCAGAAAGAAGCAACCAAGAACACAAGAGAATGACTAAAAAAATAAGATGACACTTACAAGTTGTAGAAAAAAGAATATATTTGTAATGTGACAAAAGAAAAGAGGTGATGGCATACCTAGTAATGGCAGCCTACAACACACAAGCTTGAAAAACAACACCCACAACCATAGTGTGAAAATTGAAGACCACCAACACTAACATGAGGCACCAACATGAAGAAGAACACCTTGAGCACTGGCATGAAACATCAACATGAAAAAGAGTAGCAATGTGAAAAACACCAATTCAAAAGGATAACACCAAAAAGAAAAAAAAAGTGAGAAGACAAAAGAGAAGATAGCTTCAACCTTTGACCTTTCAACTCAAAACTGAAAACTCCAAACAATAAACCTTAATGAGAACTTAAAATTAAAAACCCCAAATCTTAATATTAGAACCAAAACCGAGTTTTTTCAAAAAAACATTTATGGTTTTAGTTCTTTGAACCACTAAAAAACTGAGCTTGGTTTTAGTTCCTTTTTAAATCCAAAAAAAAAACTTGGGGGGGCAGTTCCAATCCGGTTCACCTAACCCCCATTACACCTGGTTCTAAGTCCTACCTGATTCCACACATTAGACATGGTTTTAGTTAAGTTCCAAGTAATTGGAATCAGAACTAAAATCAGTTACTTCAATATTTTAAGTACTCACACAACACTAGATTTTACCAATGTTTAGTGGGTATCAAGTTTTTAAAAATTGTTGGATCTTATTATGAAATTTTTTTGATAAAAACTTAGTTCTTTGTAATTTTTTAAACAATGTTTTAAAATGTCAAGGTACGTTATCATTTGGAAGGAGACATCTTGTCACTAGATTTCACCATTTTTGATTTTCACTTGGGTGAGAACCAGTGATCAAAACATTATAAAATGTATCATTTGGGTTAATGTTTCGAAGGGTTCAAATTGAGATACCCAGATGATACCTATGAGGAATTCTTACACACCCCTCCATATGAAAATATGCAATTCACAAAACTCATTTGGGGGTGGAATTATTATGTAGTTGGATTTTAACATATTAAGGTGATTCAATAAAATGTAATGAAATTCATTAAAGAATCTAATGCGTTGTGTCCACTTGGAGGACATTTTGAAATAATCAAGAGTTACCATGGTAAGCATTTTGTTGATGTTTAATCAATGTTCACGCTTGATAGTCGACCCCCTTTCATTCCACTCCTCATAATATGTTGATACAATTTTCAAATCTAGCATACATAAGGTTGTTGGAAAGCTAATATCAAAAACAATAATGATGCAAAATCTTGTAAGTTTTTATTTTTGAAATCAAAAGTTATGCATTCCAGTGAATAACAACCAAGGAATTTGCAAACTTATTCTACAACTCAACGCAATTTGGTTTGATGCAAAGATTTTAAATTCAAGTTATGATTATGACCTTGGACCCAAAAATTTCAATTCTTATTTCACAGTTTATGTTATTTAGTAAAGGATCTATGTCAAAGCAAAGGTTCAATGTTGAAATGTTTTAGTAATCAATTTGGTTTGATGTAAAGATTCTGATAATCAAGTTTTGTACTATGACCCCACTCTCAAAAACTTCAATTCAAGTTTTTCATGGTTCATGTTAGAGTAGAAGATCAATGTTGAAATGTTTTAGTAGTTGAAGGGTAAGATTTCAATTGGTTCTTATTTTTCATTAACTCCATGTGCATAATCAATTGCAAATGTTCCATGTTTTGTAGTTCCATATGCATGATTAATGCCTCCACCTCCAAATCTAGTAGCTCTAAATGTGGGATCAAACATTGTAGCAACACCATGAGTAGAAATTGTAGTCACAATTCAATGTGTAAGATGCCTAATAGATTCTTTATCCATGTGGCTCTATCTAAGGGGTGTTGGAGGTATTTGCAAGTTGATCCTTGCAGAAAAAAAATTGACCCATCAATTATGTTAGCCCTATTATTGACTTCATACCCATTTGAGTCTAGTACAAATTTTCATTGCAACATGTGAAATAATGTAGTTACTTTTTAAGAATTTGTATGTTTATAGCATGAATGTGGTCAATGGATTGAACAAAGGCCTTAAAACCTTTTTTTGTTGCTTCCACAAAATTTTGACAGGTAGTAGAGTCTTTTATTTGAACCTTGGTATTGTTGACATGTTGACCACATCTTGTAGCCAATCTTGTAAAATCTTCTAATGGAACTAATGATTATGCTTTTAAGCAAATTTTGTTATTTGCTTTTGGTGGTCGAAGTCCTCGTGATTACATTCCAGGTATCCACTGGACTTGCGGCAAAGATGTTGTTACCTTTTTTATTGTTGGTTTATTTTTACCTTCTGTGTTATTGGCTTATCTATTCCCTTCTATGTTGTTGGCTTATCTATTCTTGCCTTTTCTATTGATGAATTGTTGATACCCTTAGGAGTAATAAGGATGTAGAAATCATCATGATTCACTTAATTATGTTGTGTGGAATTTTGGCCAGTGTTGAAAGGTTGTTTTGTGTTACATAAATGCTCTTAACATTGAACATTGTGTATTGTGGTTTTTGGATTGCTATAGTTGAATGGATTGAAGTCATCTTGGATCAAAAAGTTGTGATTGTGCATAATAACTTCAAATTCTTGGCAACTAGATTTGGGGGTGTAGACATTGTCATTTGGATCCATGAAATCATGGGAATGTGGTGGCTCAAAGATGGGCCTTCTATTCATGAATGAGTCAATCATCTTGAATATGCTTTTGTTGAATAGCCTAGGCAAATTAGATGTTAATCTATTTGTAGCACACATGTTCCAAAAAATTTCATTTTGACATGTGGCCACCATCTGATCCGGTATCCTTTTGTAAACACCATAGACGATGGTCCATTTCTCCTTACAGGTCGGGATATTCCCCATATGTGTTTTGTGGCCAAATCCCATCACAGTTGTAGAATTTTTTATTTATTTGATGGTTGTGTTCTCAAAACAATCTCAAGAATCTACAACATCCAATGAAGCCTTATGCTAATTTCTTTTCGCATGAACCGGAAATATAACTTCATTATGCCTACAATTGGGTTGCTAGGGTTTTCGTATTGCTTTCACATCATTTGTAATGCATTAAAGCCTTGAGCTTTCCTCTTTCCTTTCTGCTTGATGTTGTTGCTTTCTAACTGCGGGCATGCATGAATTGAATTGTCATTGTTGATTTCAATAATGCCTATAATAATGGATTGCACTTTGTCATGTTCACTAATAATTTTCTTTTGAATGTTGTTTACATGCACAATGAGACTATGACTCAATGAAACATGATAATGGAATTATGTTCAAATGTACTTGACATTTCAAAATGTTAATCATCTTCACCAAATGTTGCTTCATCACCCATTTCCATGGCTTATTTGTTTTTGTGGTTTTTTTGGAACAAGATGCTATGAAGCTTTTAATGTTGCTTCGATGAATTGCAGTGCAACAACTCTGACAAATTGTAGTGTAGTGGCTTTGAAAGATTGTAACAAAACTTTTATCATGGAGGATTACAATGAAACTTTTATTGTTCCTTGGTACTGCGACAAGGATGAGATGAAGGTCATATGGCCTTTGCATGGAAACCCTAATGTAAATTTTTTTTCGTGCTCAAATTGCTCGAAGCTTTAATGGGATGCCCAAAGCTATAAGATAACTTAACATTAACTTAAGTGGATTTTTTTCCAAACTTTAATCAACACAAACATTTTTTTTTCAAAATCTACGTATTTTGAATATTTGATGGTATCTACATGGTATTTAACATTGCTCTACCTGTAAGTTAAAACTAGTTGGCACATCAGCATCCACATCATTACCATGCCATAATTTATGGTATCAAACATTGCAAATGTGAACCATAGGTTAAAATCCATCAAGGTGTAGTCATAGTAACACATACCATAATAAGTGTAACTAGTGCTTGATGTTCCATGTTATTGAATTGGTAATTTAATTTTGTGTTAAAATTGTAAAATTTACTCATATGATAACATTCATAATATATCATGGGAACTTGTGAATAAATTTGAAATTAATCAAATGAATAAAAAATGAAAAACACTAATAAAGCACTATAACTAATGTTTTTTTTAAAAAAAGAAAATGTTTAATAATTTTAATTTTTTTCTAAATGACATATTTTGACAAATTTTTAATACAAGGCTTATCAAAATACTATTATAAAAAAATCATGATATTAAAAGATTTTTTCAAAAACTTTTTCACGAATTTCCAAAAATATTCTTGAAATATTTCTCCAACAGTAGTCACAAAAGCAATAAAAAAACAAGTGGGTGTGGTTCATGCTATCCTATTTGCACTCATGGAACTTAACATTGAGTTACCTTTGAATTACCACTAAATGTGTTTGGCCTTTTTCCCACTTTGATAGTAGCTATAGTAAACTCTCTCTAAACTAATACTGTGTAAACTAATATTCTCTCTAAACTAATATGCGAGCATAGGCCTGTGACGGGCCTCATACTTAATTTAATAATTCTCCATAAATTGATATTCAATTTTTTTTTTCCAGTCCCATAGCATTTTATAAACTAATACATCTGACTAGCTGACTGCCCACAACCCTTTTTATAGAGCGAAGGAAGGTATTTTGAGAGTACCCAGAGTTCAGCTTTCCACAACCTCACTTTCTGCCAAGATTTATACCACTCATGTCATATGATCTTCTACGTGCTTCTTTGATCCTCCACCAAGCTCCACAAGGTTGTGTTACCTTCCCCAATGATCCATGACATTCTACTAACCTCCATGACCTTCCATGCTGCTCTGGCAGGTTCCGGAATGATTTTTGTTACCCCCCATATAATTTGTGTAAACTAATATCCTCCATAAACTAATATCTTCCGGCTGGTCCCAATGATATTAGTTTAGAGAGAGTTTACTGTACTACTTACATAAGTACTTAGTATTAGGTTGAATTAAGAGAGTCTACATGATAGGTTACCTTGGTAATTCAATCGTGGTTCATCCACAATTCAACCACAAGGGGTTTCCAATGGACGGTGCCCTGGTGATTGTCGGTCAAGACACATAATTTGGCCCACTTGTGGACACAATAATAACCCTGGGCACATGTAGCAAATGAAGAGCATATCTGCCCTACAAGTTGATATACGCCTTTTCATTTGTTGTCAGTTCAACGATCAAAAGCAAATGTTTTGCATTGTTGCTATGCCAACTATTGAAGTGAAAAAAAAAATCCCTCTCTTAATCCCATGGGTAAAATGAAAAACCTGAACCCTTTGTAATTTCCAGACATTTTACCCAGAAACCCAAAAAATGAATTGATTTCATGAAAATTAAAATTTATTTATTTTAAAGTTTAGACTTTAACAAATGAGTTTTTAAATTAAAAAATTTCAACATGTAAGAACTATATTTACTAAATGTACAACAATTATCACAACTATCTTGTTGTCCTCATGGTCAACTAGTTCATAACTTATTAGGTATTATGTTAGGGTTTGATTCTAGTTGCCTTCAATCTAAACTTTTGAAAATTTTGACAAGAGGGCTAATGATTTTTCAAAAAAAATTGACTAAATAAAAAATAGTTTAATGTATGCCAAAGCTACTCATGTATTATGATATTGAATGACATTCCATAAAACTTGAATTGAATTAAAAATACATTGAATGGAATTGAAATTCCATTGACTTCAAATTCAATTTGTATTCAAATTTAATTCATCTCAGGTGTGTATGCCATACACCGGCCTCCACCATTTCTCAATGAGTTCTTTGTTTTGGTTTCTACCCAAAACAATCGATTGAGATGTTTCTTCTTTTTTTTCAACAAAGTTCACAAAATTGGTTAAACACCAAACATTGAAGGTGACAAATTACTCTGGCCACATGCACTGGAAGCCACACCTGGCATGCCTCTTTGTCCACTGGTGAACAAAAAGAAGATGGGTCCCATCAGTTCACTATGGATTTGGACAGTGACTATTACTGCTCCAGATGTAAAGACATAAATGGTCTTTGAGTGTTTAAAGGGACTTTCATGACGTTTGTGGGTGGGGACAGTGATCATTAAACATTATTCTATTTTAACATAGAGGAGTTGTTTACAGTTTTGGGGTGGAGATGCTCCACTGTTACATCCTTGGCTGCTTGTTTTCTGCTCTATACGAACAGACATTGTGGCTCTGAAAGGGAAAGGAAAATACTATACAAATGTCATGGGTTCCGCATATCTGTGCATCATCAGTGAATTCCTTTCCAAATTAGTTTTAAAATACTTGTCACACAAGTCAATCAATCAACCCCAAAAAAATTCAGTTGATTTGACATCTATAATTTCTGATTGGGGAATATGGGTGCATACACAAAACCCTATTGTGCTTTGCATTAGTTAGATGAGATGCTTCCCAAGTTTTTTTTTGCTTGCAAGGAGCCAATTTGATTGGCCCACCACTCAAAAACAATGAAACTAAGGACGCTCCCCAAAATAGAGTTTATATGGGATAAAAGTTGGCTTCCCCAAATCCATAGTTGCAAATTGGCTTCCCAAATTTGGTGGTATGGTTTTTTGACCTTGGGGCCATAAAGTTCATGGCCATAAAGTTCAGCATTCATTAGTATCGCAGGGTAAATTGAAAAGATTTTTTCCATTTAACTCAATTGCCTCTTCCAAAAGTTGTAGAAAGATTAATACCCATCTCCTAATAATTAGACAGTTGAGATATTTATCTATCTATATCAATGTGTATTGCATTGTGTCGAAAATGCTACTTAATTTATTAGCCAGATGGACATTAGTCATGTCCCAAGCTAATTTTCCTATGGAGTGATCATCTCAAAGAGTCAACATCACAATAGTTGATGGAAACCCATTGTAGCACAATGCTCATCAACATTAATCCACTATTTCCCTTTTGCAAATGCTTACCTACTGAAGGTAGGGTGGTGTTCTTAGGAAGGGCTATTAGTCCAGGCCAAAAAATAGTGGCAGCCAATTTTAGGAATAGAATTTCCATGCAACCAATCAGAAGTCAGGTCATGGAGTGAAGGGGGCCTTCCCTCTTTGGGAAGAAGCAGAGAGGTCACCAGGGGTCCAAACACAAGTTTGTCCAAAACTCTATAAAAGGGGGGATATCAAAGCTTAACTCACTATCAATTCCTTTGTGCTTGTAGTCATCCTCCTCTCCTACAATTTAGATTTGGGTGTCTTCAGATAAATACTAAGCTTCCAACTCTGAGAGGAAGAGCTCTGTGGTGCCTGTAGCTATGGCTATTCTTCAGGGGAGCAATACAACCAGAGTCATTATGCAGATCATGGCAGCTTGTGTGTTTGTGGTTCTACTACTAGGGATGGGGAAACCTGTTTCAGGTCGAGAAATATATGTTACAATCTTGAATGACCTTCCAGGGGAGGTTCTTCAGACTCATTGTCACTCTGCAGATAATGATCTACAGATACATGAAGTTCCTTACCTATCAGATTATCAATTTAACTTTGGGGAAAACATTTTTGGAACCACTCTTTTTACTTGCGACTTTACTTCTCCTAAACACCCTACAGGCGCAAGCATCATTGCCTTTCAAGGCTTTCATTATAGCACCATGCCATGTGTTCGATACTGCAATTGGTCGGTCAACCCATTGGGCTTTTATCTTAATGGCCAGTTTGTGAAGGCATGGCCAAGTGCCACGAATATGGAAAATGTCAGTAAATTGTTTTGCATTTTATTTCCATTTTGTGTGATAGATGCAAATTTGTATGTTTAATTTGTTGCCTGTGAATATCAGGGTCACCAAGTTGGTATCAGTGTGGTGGTGAGAATGCACATGTTGTTCCTTGTTAGGCTATGGAATGATGTAGTTCGTGTCTTGAGAACGCATATTTTGTAGCTAGTTAGACAATGTAGTTTTCATTTGGTCCTAACTTTTGAGGTATGTTCACCAGGTGATTTGCACTTGTTGTAAGGGGCAGAGGTGAGGTGCTTGTTGAAACTAATACAGCCTAACCAATCAGATCTTGTGTGTGGAATCATGCAGGCAACAACACTTCTATGATCCGGTCGTTGATGGGAACGTCTCAATAAATCACAACACTGCTGTTTTGTGCCACAATAAATCCATTGAATTTCTAGAATTGATGTTTTAGTTTTATATATGTAGAAGGCTTTGCCAAATATGTTTTTTGGGTATTGCCTTAAAATAACCCACAGTCATGTGAGAAATTTGCAACACTTTGACATAATGTGAAGTTTCATACAGTTGATTTGCAACACTTTGATATAATGTGAAGCTTCATTCTAGTTGATTGTTTCAGTGAATGGTCTTGATGTGTGAAATGCTCACAATTGGATGCATCTTATTTCTGTTGCTTACACATCATTGATGGGCAATACCAAAGTTATATGTTTATGAACCTTATCTAACTGACTTAGTTAGCCTACTTAGGCTAATTACTTTGCAAGAATGAGGAACTTTGAACCTTTCACCTCCATAAGGAAAAACCAATTCCTTAACCAATGCACCATACCGTCTTTAACGTGTTTACTTTTTCAACATAATATCATATATGACATGTTTATTTCACATATTTTACACTAAGTTTATATAGGTAGGTGATTAAGAAGGTAAATAATTATAACTAAACATATTGTAAATTGGTAGATGGTCAATATATCAATACACCTATCTCCCTACCTACAGTCCACCTACCTACATATATACTAATTGCATATAATGATCAAGTCAATTTAAGGGGGGGCCTACATGCCAAATAGGCACATCAAGTCTTTTTAATAACATAAAAAATGTTTTAAATTTAGCTCAAATCTTACCACATTGCATTTGGATTGACTTATATTAATCATTATATTGTATGCACATATACCATGTAAACACCACGCATGTCACATGTAAAATTGTAATGTTTAATTTCATCAAAAAATGAAATCAATTTAATCATATTGGACATACCTACTTTTGAAAAGGGACAAAATGAAAAAAAAAAATTTGATTGAGTCATTGCAAACAAGTAGGTAACTTAGTCATGTTAATAGTTTCAGTCAGCGTGTTAAGGGCATAGAAAACATGTTTTTGTAATATTGATTTAAAACCTTATGAATTGGTTCAATTGATGTTTAAATCAACATTTTTTTCCATATCTAAATTCAAAGTAGCATTTTAAACTTTTTTTTAAACACTTAAAATTATTAAATATTGGTCTTGAAATACATCAATGTTAATATCAAAATGGATTTTGCCATTTTGAAAATTTTCAAATGGAATACAATCTAATATTTTCACAAATAAGATATTTCCTTCCTTGATTTCTTTTACCTTAAAAGTTTTATCAACCTTTAGAATGTTATGTTTCAAAGTTTCAAAAACATTGTACAAACACATTGTGGGACAAAATATCATATTTAGTACAAATGAACTAACATAGTCCACTCTAAATCCATTTAAGATTAATCATTCATTGTTTTGTTATTTTTTCTTCAATGTTCAAGGATTTCATGTGTTAGGCTCACACAAATGAGTCAATTTTTGTGATATTCAATAAAAATTTAAAATTCTATGCAACAATGATTGAAAAACTAACATTGTGATAGTCCATATGGTCCATAATAGTTTACAACTACATCCCATTAAAGCATTCATATAAGGTTACAATTAGTAAACCCCTCTTTAACTTTGGCACCAAATGTTGCAAATGATCCTATTGTTAGATAAATGTTTTGTTTCTTTATAAACTCATGTATGATACTTTATGTCTATGGTCGGAGTTTGGTGTATGCAACATAGAACAAACTACAAAAAAAGTATAGGAAGTTATGTTGATTTCATGTTGGAGTTGCATGATTTTGATGTACCATGATGCACTACATAATGATGATTCTGATATGATTAACAATCAAGGTTACTAAGCATTGTCAAGCAAGAGGTTAGCCACACTCACACTCCACCCAAAGATCTCTCTTGAAAAGCTTTTGTGATGTGATTATGCTACTTTTTTTTCGAAAAATAGAATGTGATTTTGGAAACTACATGGAACTTTGATTGATGTCATAACCAATTTCACATGGACCCCATAAAAAGATTTGGTTTTTCATGATCGGTTATGGATGCCATTTCATGGAATGTGTAGGTCAAGAGTGAAAAGTTAGCAATTAGGACATTCAAGGCTTGGAATACAAACCTAAGCTAGAATTCAAAGGCCATTTCAAAGTCACCAATGTTGTATAATATAAAGGTTGTCATGAGCCCTTCAATCACTATTTAAGATGGGTGTTGATGGAGGCATCAATTGATTACATTTGTAACAATATATAGTTGAAAACTAATTAGGTGACATATAAATCCAAACTTATAAATGTAGGAGAGAAATGAAACTATAGTAGTCCAAAATTTTAGTATATTTGAAAGGGCACTTTTGTCTTATAGAAACAACTCCTTGTTAGTTGGTTTTCACATGTGCAAGAAATGAAGTTAGGTATACATTTATGCATTATTACTTGTAAAGTTGGAAAAGGTAAGACAACCATTGTGTTTGTTAGATTATTTTGTATCATTGTCACTAGTAAAATGTATAAGAGTTGTGTAAATATTTAGATAAACTTTTGATGGGTTGCTCTTCCTTTGTTGTTGGAAAGACAAAAAAGGTTGTGTATAAAACCAAATAAATTTTCTAGGTGAAAGAATGGTGTTGAAGTGAGAAATTTTTAAAAACCAAAACCGACTTTTTATAATTGAATCCGGTAGAGTATTGGTTAGATTAATGTAACTGAAACCTATTTATGGAAGTGAAACCAGATTTAGGTAACTGCAACCGGATTTATGGAATTGAAACCAAATTTGTTTTAATCAAAACTAGATTTAGATACATTTATTTTTAGAACCAAAAATCTAGAAATGATCAATTGGACTAGTAGTTAGGGTTTTTTTTTATAAGGTTTAGAATGTATATATTTAGAAGGAACTTTGTTTTGGGCTTTTTCTAGCCAAGTGGAATACTGTATGAAGTTTTTTGAAGCTTAATTATAGAGGAAGTTCAATACTTTTTGAACTTTTTGCCTTCTTTTTTAATTAACCAGAGTTTTTTGCCAAGGTTGTATTTTTCCACAAGGTTTTATGTCCCCATGTGTGTTCATTCAATGTGTGTGTTTTTTCATGGTTATCTTTTTGCTGTCATTTGAGTTTTAGGTTTAAAGTTTTGAACATCCAAAGTGGTTGCAAGTGTTTATTCCCATTTCAAATCTGGTAAGGTGTGTTCTTTATTGAAAATTGCACTATTCCAGAATTTATTTGATTTACTGGCAACACTATTTTTGTGATTTAAAAAATCACCCCATTGGACAAGAATTTATTAAATTTTGATTTCACTTATGAACCCAGTTATTTACCAGGTGGCCTTTTTTAATTGTAAAATATATACAAAAAATTAAAATATTCACTTTTATCATGTGTCATGCATATAAAATCATCAAATAACATTAAAATGAATGAAAATATATGATAAAAAATCATCATGATCTCTATTGAATTCATGAAAATCCATTTGCAAAAAAGTAAAAAAAATGAATTTAAAAATTAAATAAATATATATTCATTTATGAAGATGAAAATTTTGGTTTTGGGGGCATTGTAAACAAAAATTACTCAACTGAAAGTGTTTATAAGGTTAAGATATAAAGATGATTATATTCTTAATGTTTCTTTCAAAAACATATTCTACAAGTTCTATTTGTTGGAACTTATTTCCTCCTTATTTCATATGTACTTTGCAAAAGTTCACATTAGGGTGTCTTCATATTAAAAAATACTGTTTAAGATGTCACAAAACCACCAAACGAGTTATAGAATGTTGATTAACTATCAAGATATTACAAAATGAAATATTAGGTCATTTAAATACACATTAATGATTAATAATTGATAAAAATTAGTTCGTTACATGTTATATTGATAGTTATGTAGTCCTTTGTAAATAAAAGGGCTTTTGTCACAACCAAAAAAAATTCCATTTTTTACAATTTACATTTCTTTTGGTTGGAACTTATTGAGTTGAAATTACATGTTATATTTATATGATTAAAAAATTAAAATTCACCATATGGTTTCAATTCTATGCCCCAAAGTTCAATAAAACTTTTAAATATCCTTTAAAAAGCCTTGGATGAAATTCCTTAACATGAAGACACCCACTACAAAAACTAGACTTTGAACATTCATTTGCATCTCAAACAAGTATATAGAAAAACTTTAGAATAATTTGAAATTCAATGCACAATAATGAAAAACTATTTTGTATTTGGTCATTCAAACAAAAACATTTTATTGCTATCATAAAATGTATAACAATTTTTTGATGGGTTTTGTTACACATTTGTTACAAGGTAATTCATGTGTTTACTTTATTACGCATATGCACCCTTTCACAATTTGTGGCAAATGTAAAGGAAGTGTAGTTGGAATAATGGGAAATGAAAACCTCTTTTCCTTTCTCGTTCATCAATAATGCATTGTGGGTAGTGTTTGAAGTTTCATTAAAAGAAATCTCCCAAGTTGCAACAAATGCACTTGCGGCTACATGCAATTAATTGTCATTTGCGACTACCTTTAATTGCCTTTGCAACTATTTTTCACCTTTGACCATTTTTGCAACTATGCTACAATTACATTTGCAACTAATGATGTCTTCATATTACATTTTAGGATTACCTTCATCCATGGTCATGCCCATATGTCCAATTAGTTGCAAATAAAACCAAACTTAGTCAGTTCATTAAGGTGTCAACATAGCCCCTAGTGGTATACATAGGTGTATTAAGAAACTTTTGAAAAGTATGTGTACTTTTGTTAAGTTCTTTGAAGGATCTAATGGGGGAATGTTTCCATTGGTGTTTTTATAAAATTATATTTAATTTGTATTTAAGAAAATCAATTACCTACTTGATTATATTTGTTCATGTACCTACCTAACCAAGGCTACCTACCTATCTACTTATGTTTAACTACCTACTTAACATAAGCTACCTACTTTTTAATGAATTGATGATAAATTATTTATAATTATTATCAATTAATTGATGACTAATAATTAATACTTAATATCTATAGTTAATATTTAATATTTATTAATTAATTATTATTTCAATCATTTTCTATTTGTGAAACTATTAATTAATAATATATAAGTAATTGGATTAGTTAATTGAATATTATATAAGTAAAAATTAATAATTAATTATATAGTTAAATAATTAGTTAGTTAGTTATTTATCTACTTAGTTATATAATTTACAAAATTTTTTAAAAAGGACAAAGGATAAAATCCTTTTTAGTTGCAACTTCAAATTTTATCCCATATGTTTTGGCCTTCATTTACATTTTGAAAATTATATAATGAGGAGGCTTTGCATTACATTTTCATATAAAAAATGATGTCAATTGGGATGCGCCAATCAAAAGAATTTAACCTTGAAAATTAAACCTAAATTTTAAAAAAGAATTTACCTACCTCCTTAACCTATGTACCTAGTCCGACCTACTTACCCACCTACATAGTCCTACCTACCTACCATTGTAGGTTTTTTTTTTCTAATTTTGTTTTAATGCCTCCATTATTGGTTCTCAAAATATTTATCTTTTTTCTTGTTTAATTTTTTGCATAAGTTTCAAGCTCTTAAAACTTTTTTAAGCACTTACCATTGATTTTTAAGATTTTTTTTTTTTTTTTTGGAAATGCATCATTAATAAAAATAAATAAATATTTTTCACCAAGAAAGTTCCCCAAAAATAAAAAAAAAACAACCCTAACAAATTTTTTATTT
>Ga0116231_10004732_pt1 | contig 27353 bp, 20 predicted proteins | sample S1TSphgellanicum_2_FD_89695 | JGI IMG/M metagenome (GOLD analysis project Ga0116231, IMG submission 89695) | Host-associated microbial communities from peat moss isolated from Minnesota, USA - S1T2_Fd - Sphagnum magellanicum MG | ecosystem: Host-associated > Plants > Peat moss > Unclassified... | reverse complement strand
TTTTTTTTTTCCATCATTCTTCTTCCATTTATTCTTTCTTAACTTTCTTCATTTCAATAACTAAGACTACCACAGATTATTATTATTATTATTATTATTTTTATTATATCTTATTATTCACATCTTTTTGGCCTTTGAGCTAACAAACTTCACGCCTATCCTTTATTTTAAGATTATTTTAAGAAAATGAAAAAAATGTAAATCTACCACAGGTGTCAATTGTTTGTATCTTTGCTGGAAGAATGGGAAAAAAGAAAAAGTCCTCTGTTTAAGTCATCCAATGAACATAAGCAAGTTGCAACATGGTGTTTTTTATTTGGCAAATTTTCACCAAATGGTGATTTTTTTCAAAATGAATTTTTTTTTTTTGGTGATTTATGTTTTTTAAATTGCCAAATTTTGAAAAGATAGGAAATTGTTCAAAATCATCAGATTCTATACTAAGTTCCAGTGGGTAGTCAAATATATAGAAGGATGCTGATTTTATTTTATTTTAAATTTCGCCAATTCTGGCTAAATCACTGAAAATAATTTACAAATCTTTAAAAAATTATTAGGCACCTTCCTACTGAACCAGCCTAAGTACTAAGGTAAATACTATAGCCGGTGTCTTATGCAGATAGTTAAAAATCACGAGCATAGCCCAAATAATCAATCATTCCCACTTATTTGTGACAAGAGGCTGATCTGCAACAATGTCAAAATAACTTTAAATGATTTTACATTTTTCCATATGTCTTATTTACAATAGTCAGTTTTCTAGTAAAGCCAAGTGAATATTTTTGCTTCTTTATGGCATTTGAAGGGCACCTTATACAAGACAATAAAACACAGATTTACAATGAGCTTTCCATAGTCCACTCAGTTGAAGATCACACAAGTTGCTACAAATTTTATGATTCATCACCAAACTTTAGTCTATTTTGAATAGGAAGTGAACATTCCATACATGGATGTTCCTTTTTCTAATATTGCATGCATAATTATCTGATCTTAATTCAAGTATTTCATAGTTACAAAAAGTTAAGTGTATGTAGTGCAAATATCTATTAAAAAAAAAAACTTGATAAAAGTAATTTGATAAGATGTTGACATCCAACACGAAATAGGTTTCAATGTATTTTTTTAGAGATTTTTGTTTATAGCCAAAGTGTCCATCATTCGTAAGAAGATGTAGAAAAATTGACAATCATCCCTAGGATGGGAAAAACTAACTATAAAAATTTGATGATTTTTTATTTTATTCTCACTCATACTAATGATTGAAAATCTCCAAATCATTTAATTCTTTAATTAGATCTTTTTATTTTTAATTCCAAAAAAACCATTGAATTTGTGACAATTTTTTCCAAAACTTTGTGACAATGCAAAATCTTGCACCCCAAAAATAATAACTACTACTTTGAAAAGATCTTTAAAAATATGTCCTCAAAATAGTCTAAAATTGTGTAAGGATTCTCTACACCCTATATCAAGAAAATGGAAAAAAAAACCATAGCTAAGTGTGAGCCTACAACCTAACTTAATTAATAACCTAAAATAATATTTATTTATTAAGTACTAACCCTATATTCAATTTTAGATTTGATATTTAAGTTGAATATTATTAGCATCTTTGATACTCAACATAATTTTCAGATATCAAGGTGTCGGATATCATGATGAGTGATACACAACATCTCAAATACGACTTCGAATAATATCCATCAAATGTCAGTTTTGATATCCAGGTTAATACCCGAGATAGATATCCTGAAAATCCAGATATTTGCCCAAGGCTTGACCCTTATGGATAAGATTTAGGTATTGAGTTTTTGAATTTTAATAACATGCCTAGATGATTTTTTATTTTATCCTAGTAAGTCATCAATTCTAAAACCTTAAATATGTATATGATTTTTTTTTAAAACAGAAAATAAAATAAAAATAAAATAAAAACATTTAAACCTATCCTACCTAGGTAATATAATCAGCATTTTCCAAGGCATGTATTTAAGAATTGACCCTTATGTGTAACCAACAATTATTACCAAAAACTAACAAACCAAATCGATATTCAGGGTATTACTTTGATAGTGAAATTTTAAATTTTCAAAACAAAATTATATTGATACCCTATGTGATTCATAAATAAATAAATAAATAAATAAACATAACCTACCCAACTAGTTATGAAAAAAAAAACAATGACTACCCAACACTAGTTGAAACTTTCAACAATATTTCGTTTTGTTGTTTATCCCATGATTATTTTGCTAATTATTATAGCTCAACTCCTTTTGTAATGAGAACTTACAATTTTGGACATCTAGGGTTACCAAGGGCAAAAGTCCATTGTCATATATCAAACCCTACTGAAGGTGACAATTCTTCGATTTTAAAATATTTTTAAAAATCAAAATTGATGATGATTATTATTGAAATCAAATATTCGCCTAACACTTAAACATACTTGTAGTGGACAACAACAAAAGCAGTTTTAATGCAATCCTTAAATATTCTTTGGTCAATAAAAAATAAAATTGTTAGAAGATTATGTTTGGTGACAACAACAAAAGGTTATGTATTGCAATGATGGGGTGAGGGCCATGGTGCATGTGTATTATAAAACTACAAAGTCCACCAAGCTCTTTGGTGAAAAATGAGCAAAAACAAAAAAAAAACATGTGAGAAGTGGGTGTCTATAATTGGTCCTTGGATCTAAAGATTATATGCACCCCATTGTGGTCCAACAATGATGGTTTGGTTCAGTTAGACCCTTTTTTTTTTGTACTCTCATAGGCATTGAAAATGGCCCAAAAAAAAAAATTTTAATTGTGAGGGGCTGACATTTTTTAAAAATCTAGATTAAATGTCAAAGTTGCTTGGCTACACCCTTATTATACTATTAGGAAATGGTATGTTGAACTTGCACTTAAAGTATGAATTTGGTATTCTATTTATAAAGGTTCTTGACACATGACCAGGACCCGTAGTCGGTCCTTATTTACATATAGTCGTAGTTGTAACTATTTATCCTCTAGCCCATAGATAGATAGTCAACTATAGTCGACTACATAGTCGACTACTTTAGTCTTGAATTAGTCAACTGTAGATTGTTTTCGTTTTCTCATTGTGAGCCTTCTTCTGAGCAATGGCAGACCCATTCACATTGTGTTGTTGTTGAATGTCACAAGTTGTTGTTGTTGGATGTCACGAGTAGCAAGTTATGTTTATTTTGAGTTTTTATTGACCCAACTACAACTGAGTAATAGTCGATTATGATCGTTGCTCGGTAGTCTAGTCGATTATGACCGTTGCTCTGTAGTCTAGTCGATTATGACCGTTGCTCTGTAGTCTAGTCTATTATGACTGTTGCTCGATAGTCTAGTCGACTATCTACGTTGCTCAGTACTTTAGTCGATTATCTATGTAGATAGTTGAAGACTATAGTCAGTACATCGACTAAAAGATCCATCGACTACTGGTCCCTGCACATGACCAATGGAGGGTTGTAATGCATTTACAAAAAGCAAATATATTTTCTAATGCTAATTTATTATACCATTTGATTCACCAAGGGTCATACAAGGTTAAATTGTATTTGCAAGATTAATCACTAGTTCATTGTGCAATGATTCTACCCTGTGTAGGAGGTTCAAACCAATGTTGGGTGATTTTCAAATGCTCATTTGATTTTCAACCCAGTTCTAAACTTGATTCTCACAATGAAAATCAATTGGCACCTTTACATGTGGGAATTGGAGTGAGAATTGATTTGAAATTCTCACATAAATGAAAACTGGTCATGAAAATTATTTTTAATTTTTTAAAATATATATTTTGGAAAATTGGACAGGCTCAAGTTCTCTCATAAAATTTACATCCAATTTTTAGTGCTACTACTTGGTGCTATTGTAGGCTAGGAAGGGGTCCAAAACTATGAGGATTAATTTTTGATTAATCCTTTCTAACACATAGGTAAATTATCAAATATATGTCAAAACAACACTTGCAATAATTGTCATTCACATGATTTTCAACATGAGATTTTACATTCTTTTGGAGTAGGATCACCCATGCACTTAAAGTTTGAATCTTTATGTGAGAACTACATTGCAAGAGAATTCATCATTCATGCTTAAAGATTCTCTTTTATGAAGATCACACACCAAAAGACTATAAAGTTTCCCCAATGATCTTCATAATAATCCCCACATTTTATTTCTACAAGTCTTGATCAAACTAACAACATGAAAATATTGAATATAAATTATGAACCAAAAGTTTCAATATTTACCCTTTATGTACTTGAAGGAAGAAAGTGAATGAATAATCAACCACATTCATTACATCTATTCCCCATGCATCAAACTAATCATCAAGTGCCACTTAAAACTTTTTATCCTTCTATGGATAGGTTTTTACATTATTTGGAGTCTAGGATTTGATCAAGTCCACATATTTGACATTCCATTATTACAAATTTGAAATAGTTATTTAAATTATTCATAATCAACCCTTATGCCCCTAGTCAAAAGATTTTCCTTGTAAAGTCCCTGAGATTCATTATTTTTTTTCCCATTTTTATCCATATTATTACCCTCAAACAATAATATTATTATTTACAATTATTATTAATTATTTTATTGGTACACTATTGCTTTCCATGTGCATTGATGTTGTTTTTTTTGGGTGATGTTGTTATTCTTCTCATGTTGTTGCTTTGCCCAAGTAATTTATGACTTTTTATTGTTGTTTTTCAGGTTGGTGTTGTTGTTTTTCTTGCAATGGTGGTAGTATTTCCTTCCTTGGTGTTAGTTTAGTACTTTCTCCTTCTTGCTTTGTGCAAGTCAAAACTTGAAACCCTAGACTAGTCTATTTTTATTTTTATTTTTTACAAGATTTTCATATATTTTCATTTTGCAATTTTCACACAATCATATTTCATTATAAATTGTATTTTATTTTGTAAATGTTTAAGAAATAGATCTCATCTTGTAAATGCTTATAAGATTTGATAAATCATAAAATTGTTTACTTTTTTTCTTTACTCATTTGGGCAATAATTTTTAATTCTTTGAAAATGAAAATACATATGATGTTCTCATGAATAAAATAAGTAACGATAATTTAATAATTGGGTTGTGAAAATTGGGTGAGTTTGAAAATTTTAAGAATCTTATACTATGATCGGTTCTCACCAGGCCAACATATATATATATTTTATCCATTAGGTTCAAAAAAATTAGCTGAAGATGCATGTCACATGTGCAGGAAATAATAATGTGAATATATATATATATATATATATATATATATAAGAGAACCAATTAGGGTTTTCATGACATGATGTAAGAATTGAAATTGACTAATCCTCACAACAAAGTGAGAATCACCCAACACTAGTTCAAACTACTGTTGGCCAATTTCAGTTCTCAATTCGATTATTGTGTAACCAGACAGTGTCCTAGAATTTGGAAAAACAAAATTCAAAAATGGAACTGGAATAATGAACTGGCCAAAAACTAGAATCACGACCAAAATTAGCATTGAGAACGGGCCTCTAGCTAGAATTAAAACTAGCTTGAAAACCCATTTTATACCAATCTCAGTTCTTCATTGAAAAAACATTTAAAGGTTTTTTTCTTAATTGGTTTCTAGATATGTTGTTGTTATATCCTGGCTTACTAAAAATGATCAACATGTAAGAGCATCTCGACCCCCCAATACTAAAATGATTCATGCTAAATTTTGGAGGAAATGTACCCAAAAAGAAGGGGCATAACTATTCCTCTTATCACAAAGTCTGAAGCAGATGCAAATATCTGTCACAAAAAGAGACTCAATATTGGACAGTCTTACTGTGCATCCATAACTTGATTAAGAAAATAAAGACTCAAACATAAGAGCATCCAATAGATCAAATCACTCCAAATCTTCTTTCAATTCGACTATCACAGTCTTCTACTGTGACAATCTTTTTGACACCAAATGCCCATTAATTTGCACCGTCAATGATTCCCCAAATAAACTGCTTGCTAATCATATTGAGCGAGGCATAATGAAGATGCAGACATACATAGAAATTGAGCTACAGAATGTCCCAAGAAGAAGAAGTCCAGCCATAATGCCCTGGAATTTCCAACAGCCCAAACCATGCCCGGAGTTCCTAGAAAACGAAGTACTCAATCCCCAACTCCCTTCAAAATAGCAATGTCGATAAAATGAAGTGTACATGACCCTAGACCCTGATTGCCACACACAGACCAGCCGTTTCATGATCCCCTAGAGCCTGTTATCAGCTCTATTGATGCTCTTAATCAGAGGTAGACCTATTTGCTTTGTAACTTTTTTACGCAATGGAAAAACTAGAAGGTTATTTTCCAAAGCAGCAAGATCCAACCTCCAAGCATTCATCCCAGAGATCTCATAACAAGAAAATCTACAGCAAAACACAAACACAACAACACACTGATTTCTTACAGAAACAACCACACCATCTAAGTAGAAAAATTGGCGCTTATCTTCTCCACCCCTGTGTCTCTTATACTTTTCCCTCCATCAATCTCTAGCTCCAAGAAATTCCTACAACTACACAAACATCAAACAGAACAACAACTAAGCTCTATCCCAAAACTTTTGTTCTTCTTAATTTGCTAACATTGTGCTCCTTAGCTCCACGAATTGACTCCTCTCCAAACTGAAGTGCAAAAGATAAAATATGGATATGTTTTCTAGAGTGCGGACATGGACAACAACACCCTTTCACAAATTAAACCCGAATGAACTGGCCAGAATCCATTCAGTGTTACAGAAGTATGCAACATGATGGAATAAAATCCCCTAATGTGAATTAAATTATGGTTAGGATATCATGACTCTGATGAAAACCCTTCAAATGAAAAATCACTTGCTACAAAATAGTCAGTAATAATGATTGATCCAAGTGTGAAAGTTTTAATGAACTTTTTCATATGTATCGATGGGGCAGGTGAAAATTAAACACAAACTGAATTTAGTGTAGAGGTGCAGTTTTAATGTTGTGCGTTGAAATGGCTCTAATGCATAACTGGGAATGAAATTTTACAAAACTAAATAACTGGGACCCAAACTAGTTTTTCCACCAATTTTGATGGTAAACTGAGTTTCATCCCGTCTTTTCTTTTTCCTGAGCGCCTCCATGCTGCTACATATTTTTCACTGCGCCTACCTGTACAACTGCTATAATTACTCTCGAACCTTGTGCATTAAATGCTAAGTTTCGGCATTTCATACTGGTATTTAATAAAATTTCCTTACTTTGGAGATACCACTGAAAGAGGGGATAAGGGGTGAAAGCAGAGGGGTTAGTGGGTGAAAGAGAGCGTGACTTTTACAGATAACTTTAATACCCCTTGTACAAAGCACTCCATACCCATGTTTTTTCTTCCACGCCCATGTTATGTGGACACACATGTTTATAACCTGAGTATTAAGAATCCCTACTGAAACAGTTTACTGCAAATGTTACTTGGACTTAGGTTCCCCTTTTCTTTTGTTCCTGTAGTTCCCACCACTTGCTTGCAGGCTGGTCTCCCCTGAACTAAATTCAGCTTTGCTACAACATCATCTCTTGCACAATTTGGGTGGATCATATTTGCTGAAGAATTCTGTGAACTTTGATTCAACAAATAGTTTTGTAATCCATTCATGGATACCAATAGAATGGAGCACATTTGGAACGAATGCTTCAGACACGTACAAATTGGGTGTAGAAAGGGCTTTGGGTTTTACAGGTTGAATTGAAACTAGGTATTAAAGAATTTCATTCTCACAAGACTTGATTTTTATGAAACATAGAAGCAAACTTAGGACATGCAGATAGGGCAAGGCAAAACTAAAACTCCTTTGAAGACTAGTTTTGATTGCAAAAGAAAAGTATAGTCCTATATTTTTTCTAATGTATATTTTCATGCTCACTTTGGATCTGGTCCCCAATTTCCAGGAAACTTGGGCCATTCAGCCCTAGTTTTAGGGAGTTTATGGATGAACTTTATTGTTTAGAAATAGATCATTGAAGAATCCACCAGATGAAAGGAAAATTTTAATTTCCCAATGAGCCAAAAGCCTATGGAATCAACAAAGGAAACCAAACCAATGAGAGGCCATAGACGTATTCCACTTAATGTCTTCCTTGTTCAATGTATTACCTCTTTCAATCTAGGCTGGAAGAGTTGTACAGTCAGTGATTATTTTGTGGGTAATTTTCGCCATTTCCTGAAAAATATTTGAAAAAGAATATTTTATCAAAATTTCCTGTTTTTTGCTTTTGGAAAAAATTCAGGCTTTTTTTTAGTTGCCGAAAATCGATAGAATTACCTACAATATGAAAGGGTGCTTAAATATCTCTGTTTTCATATTTTGAATATTGCTATATTTGGCTAAATATACTTATGGATGATTGCCACTTTAATTAAAATGATAGTTAAATTTATTGGCCTTGCCTACGAAGGCAAGGATATTGTGTTTAGATTAGTTATAGAGTATAGTAGCTTAATGGATTTTGGCCCCTAGGTAACAATAATAGGTCTATTTATTTTTATATGAGGATTTTTGAAAAATGATATCTTGGCTTGTGTTGAAACTTGAGATTAATTATAGAGTTATGATATCTTGAAGGATTTTGGTTTCTTTCAGAGGATTTTTTTTTGAAGATTTTTTTTTTGCATGGTGAAAAATTTGAAATTTCATATAATTCTTCTTTTTGCCTTAAGATACTATTTAATAATGTAAATGGCAAGGCCACAGCATGACACACCCCTTGTTACATTCCTTTGCAGGTAGCCTTGTTACATTTGTGCACAAACTATAGACCGAATTTCTTCAGTGATAGACCAACCAATACCATATTTCCTTTAGCAGCCAATGAGAATGCATTTCATTTCATGAACCACCCCCAGATGTTGAGTTCCCACAACTTGCATTTTTATCAGCAAGTTCTAAGTTCTAGTTATCTCTTGCATTTCATCTCAGCAAGTTCTAAGTTCTAGTTATCTCTTGCATTTCATCTCCGCAAGTTCTAAGTTCTAGTTATCTCTTGCATTTCATCTCAGCAAGTTCTAAGTTCTAGTTATCTCTTGCATTTCATCTCAGCAAAGTTCTAAGTTCTAGTTTATCTCTCAATGGCTAGACAAAAGCTAGAAAATTGCAGGAACTTTTACTTGATTTGTTTGTGATCATTAGGTTGCACAGTGTGCATAGAATCATGATCCAAATCTTGCCAACTCCAGCCAAGAAATATATTGTGAGTGGTGGTTGATCAACAGTTTGGCAAGTCTTGCCATCTAAACACAAGTCATTGAATTTTTTTCTTGAATTGCAAGAATAATTTCTTCAGGAATTTAGGAGCATATTTTGTGCAATAAGTTAAAAGAGTTACAAGAAACTAAAGAGCAGATACTAGAAAGATCTATATTTTCCAAGTCAAGGTTTTAGTGTAAGTTTGTTACTTTTTTCAACCATGACTATGATTTTATTTTATTTAAAAAAAAATTGAAACACAAGCAATCAGCAAACTTGATTCGTAAGTTGTTATTAATACCCAAGTCATCAGCTAGTGGCAAAGGACATGGCAAGGTTTTCACTTGGTCGCCAACAAGATTGGACTCGTTACCAATCAAAGGCCATACCATTGAACCATCACCTTGGGGGGGTTTTTGACCATGAGTTTCCATCTCTCAATAGCACTCTCCCTTGGGGTAGGACATGATGGTTTTTGATAAGTTCACCCCCAAAACCCTAAATAGTTTTATAGTATGACTTGTGCTTTTCAATAGGTAAAAGCCCATGAGTGAGGGTCATTCCCAAAGAACTATGTATGTATGGGACCAGACTTGGCTACTAGCTGGTCTTATAGGCCCCTTGTTTTGTGAATGCCTCCCACCTTGGAGGCATGGGGCTTTAGCCTTTCTTACATGTAAAGATTTTTTGCCCTTTGTTATTTGCTGTTTATTGTCAGAAAGGAAGATTTTCAAGAATCTTCCCGCACATAAGAAAATCTGACATTTCAAAATCCGTCATCCTTCCTCCATATGCCTACTTATCATGGCTTTTTTATCATCTGATTTTCTCACTCATCATTTGTCGGCTTTGCCTACCAAGGCAAGGATATTGTGTTTAGATTCATTATGGAGTATAGTAGCTTAATGGATTTTGGGCCCTAGGTAATAATAGGTCTTTTTTTATACAAGAATTTTTTTAAGATGACATTTTGGCTTGTGTTGAAACTTGAGATTAGTTATAGAGTTATGATATCTGGAAGAATTTTGCACCCAGGCATGTGTGAAAACCTCAAAATTCTTGTTAACCTCCTTAGAATTTACATGTCCCATGCAAAAGACATGCAAGATTTAAACATTGCTTGGCTAAAGCAACCCTTCAAAACAATTCAAGGCTCCCATTCTAACAATCTCATGGGCTTTTACACCCCTAGGCACAAACCAATTCCATGGATCCTCAATATTTGTGTATTATATATTTTAACACTGTACTAACTTAGTTTTTAACATAACTCTTGTTTATATACATACCTTGTGACATGTAAAGAAATCCTCCAACCAAAAAACAATTCTTCCTCCTCAAGATGAAGGGCCTACCAACCCATGTAGGCTAATATGGTGACTTGACCAAACACCTTCTCACCATGCTAGCTTTACAAAAATGCGGCATGGCGTTCATGAAGCCAACAACATTGTAGTTAGGATTCAAGGCCACCTTGGAAGTGGTTGTGGGTTCAATTGACAATCATCTCATGCTAGATGTTGTGCATGACAACCAACCCAACTGCAATCAATCAGTGTTTATCTTTTTGGGAGCAAAATTTTGCAAAACTTGGACCTGAAAATTATGAATTCAAACTATACAAGGGTTTTTTTTTCATGGAGAAAATGACCCAAACTTGCCAGATTTCAAAGAAAAAAAATTCAAATTGCCAGATTTTTATCATAAGTTATAGAAAGATTCTGGTTTTTTTTACTACTTTCATTTCTAGTTTGTAGCCAAATCTGGCTAAATCATCTCATGAACGATTGCCACTTCAGCTACATCACAAAATTGAAAAAAAAAAAGAACCTGCAATCAATTAGAGTCATTGGGCAGTGTAGCCATCTAAACTGCATTATTGAAAGGCTTACAAGGCATATTTGTTTGTTAGAAATGCCTCTATATTGCTGTTAAGAAAGTTGTGTCCATTACGATAGTTATTAGAGAGCATCAAAGTATAGAAAGAACCCATAGGTAAATATGAACATGACAATGAAAATAAATATAATATTTATTTTTAATTTAAATATATATTCATGGAATGAAATAGGAAATTAATTTTAGTTGTTAAACTTTGTATCATTTTTCTGCTTCATTTTGTGTGGGTGGAATGCTACCTATTCCCAACCATTGTAAATTCCTCTGAAAGCATCACTGTAATCCAATCCTTCCCTCTCTTTGCATATTTGCATGACATAGTATCGGGTGCCAAATTTTGCCAAAATGCGAAAAATAAAAAGAGAAAATTCTGTCACAATGTTCATGATTTTACTGAAAAAATTTGTCAAAATTTGAAAAATAAAATAAAATAAGTCTAGTAGGGTAAATAGCATTTAAAAAACTAGTTTTCTTATACTACTATTTCTAAAAACCTATCACCATTTAATGCTAATTCCCTCTGGGGAATTGGGATGCTAGCCAATGACCCAACATCAGAAAATTGAAAAAATATATCACTGGTCTGATCACAGCATATATTTACCTGATTATTTTGTCTTCAGTTTTAAATTAAAAACTTAAAAAGGAATATCGATCTCTCATTCCTTGATTTTAAAATTTCATTATTAAATTGATTGGCAACAGTGTTTTTGTGTACATATTTCGACATTTTTTGCGCAAAAAAAAGAACTGGAATTTATTTTTTCTAGTGTAAATTCAACTAACTTTTCTATTTTGTTGGAAAATTTTGCCAAATTCTTGAAATCAAAAAAATTGAAAATAAAATAAAATATAAAAAAATTGATTGGCAATAACAGAAAGTGTGATATATTTGCAAATTTTCCTTTCGCACAGAAGCCCAAATAGTTTATTAGGGGCTTTAAAAAAAAAAGGGCACGTTTCAAGGACCCACATGAAAACACTTCCAATAAATTTCCCAAGTGTATTTGGAGGTTGCCTTATATCTGAGTGTCTAGGTAAACATGCACTAAATTGGGCACTGTTTCATGAAACTATCCATGAGTTCTGAAGATTTTTAGGTTCCTAGTATGTCACGAGGCTGGATTTGAGGAAGAATATGAGAAGTAGTCCAGGTGCAGGTAACACAAATCCAAAAGTGGGTATGAATCTCCGGTAGGACCAATGTTAGCAAGAAAATTAGTTTGGTCCCCATTTTTTTCTCTGTCTACTTTCTCACCTTGATCTCTCACTTTTCGTCTCCAGTTTAGGGGACCTTATGGATAACTCTATTCTAATCAGAAGAACAAATTTCCAACACATAACACCCTACACAAACACATGCAGAAAACATGAGAAAAAGCAAGTGACCTCTCACCTGCTGTTTTTCTCATAGTAACTTAGAGCATCTCCACCGGTGCTCAGTATGTCGCTCTGGATAACAAAATTAAATGTCTGCGTTTAGCTCTTTTTTCTTGGGCAACCCCACCAATAAAACTGTAAACTGAACTGCATATACGTGGCGACTACTAATAGCAAGCCACCTGGACCAATCATTATGATCGACCAATCAGAAATACTGAGCCGCAGTCAGGTCCAATTTATTACACTCTTTTTTGGAGCTGCACAACTGTGTTGGGCCTTTTACCAGCCACGGCAAGCTCCAAGAATTTGGTGCAGAAAAACCAATTTCCTGAGCTAAACTGGCACATTTTGACTTTTTTGCAATAAATTTTACTGTCTGGAGTCACATATTGAGCACCAGTGGAGATGCTCTTACCCTGACACTCTCTCTACAGATGCTTCAGCCTTAAAACACAAGGGGCTGGGGCACTGAATTTTGCCAGGAAGAGCAGGAACAGGGAACTCTTTAGGGAATGTTTTTTTTTCCTCCCATCAATGATGCCTATCTCATGCTCTGTTTTTGAGGAGCTCTTCCAATGTTGATGCCAGTGGAATTCTGATCTCATAAAGTTGAAGATCTGTCCAACATGCTAGTCTAGTGTTGTAAATCTCCCCCAGCAATTGCAATCAACAATAATAATAATCCTCCACATCTGGAAGAGAGAAAGGGGACTTTCCAAAAGCTCAATTCAATCAATTTGCAACATATCATCATCCCTATTGAAACAAAAGCATGACTACTCACACCTGCATCCGCATACAAGTGTTTTAAGATCTCCCCATAGCTCACACAGCTGAGAGGTTTCAAGCTTTGTGGATTGTCCTCTCTTTGTGACTACATTGAAGAAGGTGTACATGACCTTGTTCATGGCCTGGAAAACTTCAATTCCCTTAACCCTAAACATCAGAGAAAGCTAAATATACACTGAAACCCAGACCAAATTGGTGCACCATGACATCTAGGGGTTAAGTAAAGCTCTTGAAATTCTTCTTCAACAACTTTGTCCACAGTTGTTTAGAATGGGCAACCATTATCTTGGCAATGGGTCCTTGTTGATGAACTTGTCGGTCAAAACCTTCTTGAGAATTAGTCTTCTCCACCCCTTTTGCAGCCAGACTTGTTATGAAACACAAACCTGTAATTGATGCCAGAGTTTGCTTGCAAATTTGCGTCCTTGGAAGTGAATTCAGTCCACTTGCACCCCCTAAACTGGCCTGTACAAGGTACAGGTTGGATGACGTATAGCCATCAATCAGCGTTAAAATTGGTTTTAGGCCTGTAAAGTTTCACAGGACGCACTGGTCTCCACAATGCTCGTACAAAAATGACAACTTCTAATTGGACATTCATAATAATTGATCCTGTTATGGCATTGATGTGATAAACACAAGTAAAGGCCCAAATAGGGGATTTGGGTGGACCCCGATGCTATTCTTCAACAAGATATTCCAAATGCAACAAAAGCTACCTTCATTAAGAATCAGTCATGAATTTTGCCTGGGAGATAATAGAAATGAGAAGTAAGACCAAAAAGATTGGAGAATGAAATAGTCCTGAAGGTAATGAAACCAAAATGATAGTAATTGCAGTTGGGCCTATAATCAATATATGACACCACTCTTAGAGAGCACAACCTATTGTTCTATCTAATTGCTTGGCTCTTAGAACCTTCACTATGTTTGAATGCCTTCTATTGTTCCACTTGCTTGCCTCTTACAACCTTGAGGTTGTAGGATAGGTTGAACAGATGCAAAGAGGGGATTTGCATAGTTTTAAGCCAAAATTGGAAAACCCAAATTGAAACCTGACTCCTAGTGGACTCATATCAAATCATTTACAATTTGAACTTTTGTGCCAGGGTTGCTTGGTTCCAGTTCCAGTTCTAAAACCAGAACTAGTTGTTCTTGGGAGTTCAAGAACCACTTCAAGAACAGGTTTGATGGTTCTTGGGGGAGAGAAGAATTGTCGCAAGAATCGGTTTAGCAGTTCTTGGGGAAGTGAAGAATTGTCACAAGAACCGGTTCTGCAGTTCTTCTAAGTTATGACCCACTTGGTCAGTTCTGGTTCTTAGGGTGTAAGTACTCTGGGATGTTACATTAGCAAGGCTTATGTCCTAGGTCATAAGGGTTAAGGTTTACGTTAGTCCTGTTTGTCTGTTCTCATTCTGCTATCTACTCTCTTCTCTTTTCACTCTGCAATCTTAGTCTCTTTCAATCTGGAGAGATGTGTCAAAAGTTTGTCTGGGGTAAATTGGAAAGATCAGTAAAAAAAGGCCACAAGTGGAAGAGGAGTTGAGCATGCTGAAGAAGGGGAGCATACAATGAGGCACTTTGATGAATGGGTGCTCTTGGACATGCCTCCTTGAGCTATAACAGCAGTTGCTTTCTGTGATGTTGAATCTTGGGCCATCTCAAGGAGGCTTTTGAAGGAGTTGTTGGGCCCTTACGTGTATTTCCCAAGGGTGAAGAACAGTACATTGATTTTTCAATCTTTGGTAAGTCAGGCTTGAACTATCAATTGGGTACATAGCCAAACAAAAATTTGTGTAGACCATGTTTCACTGCTCTTTGTTAGAGAGATTAGCTGATATTCCTTTAAGATAGGTAAATGAGCCTAAAACACTCCATTCTGGAAGGATTGACCAAATGTAAAGACCCAGATTGAAGTGGTAGCATGTAAAACATGGGTACAACTTGAAGAACATGGGTTTTTTGAATTTAAAAGAGCAGGAAAAAAAATTCAAGGTTTAAGCAACAGCCCTAGGAGAATGCCCAGCCACATTCAAGATAAGGTTTCACAATTAGGTTTCCTATATTTGCATATGATTCATAACATTCACATTCTTAAAAATTCTCAAGAGGTAAGATTTATAATTTTTTTTTGCAATGTTGCTATTTTGTGAGGTTGCCAGTTAGTTGCAACTGATGTGAAGCTCTACATGATGACAATCTTTAAATGTTACATATTGTAAACCCCAAATCCATTAGCCTCATTGCCAAAGCCTTCCTTGCGGCCTAAAACCTGGAACTGGAACAAAACTTGAACTGCGGAACTGACAGGTCTTATCAAGATAAGAACTCTTAGAAACAGGAACTGGCAATAAAATTTCTTTTGAACTTGACTTGAAACTGATGAATTTTGATGTTTTGAAAAATGAAATAAAACTGAAACCAACATTCCTTTTGCAAAACCTAAGAGCCAAGCAACATTGTTTTGTACCCAGTAGAATTACTCCTTTGTATTAGTCTAATTTTGTATGTTTTCATTAACACTGGTGTGACCTGTGCCATTCAACCACATATTTGTAAAATAGTTTTTATATTGTATAAAGGTCCTAAGTGAAATCTAATTTGCATTAAGTTTTGATTTTGATTCTTAATGTATTTTCCATGACAAAGAAACTTAAAACTATACAAAAATTCAACATCCATCCCCTGCAGACCCAATTTATCAATGATAGTTGAACTAAGACATCATGTATGTAATAATATTAGTTAATAATACATCAAATTTGATCTAAATTAATATATATTTCACAGACATGAAAAGACACATGTTAGTTTGTTTTTTCGTATCTATGTTGGTGGATAGGAAAAAAGAGTGAGATAGTTATTAGGAAAGGTGGGAGATAGTTATAAAGAAAATTAATAGCCAAAAAAAATTAAAAAATAAAAAGAAATAATTAGGCTTAAAAATGAGGTAGTTATTTCTGAAATTGTCTTTGAAACAGTACATGGATGACCATATTAGGGATTCCCAAAAATCCCGAATATACCAGTTTCAATTACCGGTCACCTTCAGGTTGGGAATTTCAAAACAAATGCTCATACAAGACAAAGGGAATTGGTAACCAAAAGAAAATTGATAATAGGCAGGTCTCAAAAAACTTCAAACTCCCATTATTTGATAGTGTGTGAGAAAGAAAACATAATTTCACAAAGGCCCTCAGCCTATTGGGCTGGTTATGCAAAAGACATAAAAATACAAATTCTCCAGCAGTGGGAGTTCAGGTCCTGCACAAGTAATCTCTTCCAGAATACACACACTCTCTCTCTCTCTGTCTCTTTTGGAAATTCAAGCTCTGTGTAACTAAACTACAGTTAAATCAAATATGCAACAGCTCTTCTACAAGCTACCAGCAAACTACATCTTTTACAAAAATTCTGTTGCCCTATGAAACTGGCATGAGGAAGTTAGGCAGGTACCGGTGCAGATGTGTTTGATGAAGGAAACTGATTCTCGACAGGAATCTCGGTGAATTCTGAAAGAATGGACCTGAACTCATCACCAGTGAGTGTTTCTTTCTCTAACAGAACTTCCACTATCTTATCCATAGCAACTCTGTTCTTTCGAATGTGAGCTAGTGCTATCTCATATGCCTTGTCAGAAATCAACTTCACAGCCTTGTCAATATCTTCAGCCAGCTTCTCAGACATGGAGTTGCGGGCCATCATTCGCATGATCATATCTCCACCTTGAACTGATGGATCCATCAAGGCCCAAGGCCCAATATCTGACATACCAAAAACTGTCACCATCTGCAAGCAGTGGCAGAAATTTCAGTATAGTGAGTCCTGCAATTATTCTTGCACAAATACATTGTATTCATTGGTACCACTTACATTTTTATCCAGTCCTAACAGACCACCTCACTCCTCAAGCTTGGATGCAAGTGACACAATCATCAATCTCTGAGGAACACTTACCTGCTTTGCCATTGATGTGACTTGCTGCAAGTCACTAGCAGCCCCTGTGGTCACTTCAGCATCACCAAACACCACCTCTTCAGTTGCCCTACCTCCCAAAGCACCCACAATGCGTGCAAATATCTGTTGTTTGGAGATCAGGCTGGGATCCTCCCCTGGAATAAACCAAGTAAGACCACGAGCTTGACCCCTAGGAATGAGGGTCACTTTTTGCACTGCATCATGACCTGGTGTAAGTGTGCTGCATCCCACAAAGATGAACATCAAATCCAGTTGTGTGAAATGAAGTGATGACAACCATGATCTTTGTTCTGTGCTGATTCACATATGGAAGAGAGAGAGAGAGAAATGCTTGAGCAACAACACCACCACCTTCAAAAGTCAAAACTACCCCGTATGCAACCTGCACTTTTGGCTTTAGTATTTTACTTACCCACAAATGGCATGACCAACTTCATGATAAGCTACAAGACTTTTGCTCTTTCCATCCGTCATCACTGTGCCTTCCATACCCGCCACAATTCTGTCAATGGAGTCATCAATCTCCTTGGCAGTGATTGCACTCTTTCCTCTCCTGCCAGTGAGAATTGCTGCCTCATTCAAGAGGTTTGCAAGATCAGCTCCTGAAAAGCCAGGAGTGCGCATGGCAACAATCTCAAGCGAGACGTCATCAGCAAACTTCTTGTTACCGGCATGCACTTTGAGAATATCGGTTCTTCCTTTCACATCAGGAACCTCCACTGTCACCTGGAGGAGGAGGACACAAAGATAGATACAGACAGCACCCACCATTTTGAGTTGGAATGAAGAAGAAGACAAAGCTCCAGCAGGAACACACACCTTCTTCACAATGGTCCTGAAAGAAATAATTCCTACAACTTTTTCTTTGTGCAGATGTCTCTCATGTGTAGATAACCATTATTGGGTGGGTCAACAAAAACCAGTTTCCAGCTTACAGGTCCTGAGTCTTGGTTTCCTGTGAGGAAAAGAGGTTTTTAAGGTGAAAGATTCATGATGGCTTTGTGCGTGGGTACCTGTCGATCAAATCGACCAGGACGAAGCAATGCAGCATCGAGAATATCAGCCCTATTGGTAGCAGCAAGGACGATGACGCCAGTGTTGCCTTCAAATCCGTCCATTTCAGTGAGCAATTGATTTAGGGTTTGTTCTCTCTCGTCATTGCCACCACCGATTCCAGTGCCTCTCTGCCTTCCGACAGCGTCAATCTCGTCCACGAAAACAATGCAGGGAGCATTCTCTTTGGCCTTCTTGAACAAGTCCCGGACTCGAGAAGCGCCCACTCCCACAAACATTTCCACAAATTCGGATCCTGAGATGGAAAAGAAAGGCACACCTGCTTCCCCTGCAATTGCCTTGGCAAGTAGAGTCTTGCCGGTTCCTGGAGGACCGATCAGCAAGACTCCCTTGGGGATCTTGGCGCCTACAGCTGTGAACCTCTCTGGTCTCTTCAGAAACTCCACAACCTCCATGAAATCTTGCTTGGCTTCGTCGACGCCTGCGACATCATCGAATGTCACTCCTGTGTTGGGCTCCATCTGGAACTTGGCTTTGGATTTTCCAAAAGCCATGGGGTTTCCAGGTCCTCCAGGCCCTCCTCCTCCCATACCTCCCCCGGCTCTCCGGGACAAGAAGAAGAGGCCGCCGACTAGCAGAAGAGGGAAGGCTAGATTGCTTATCAGGTTCAGAATCACAGAACCTGAGTCTTCCTGCGCGCTATGCGCTGCAAAGTCGATGTTCTTCTGTCTGAATTTCGAGAGCAGTTCTTGACTCGTCCCCGGCAGCTGCACTCGCACTCTTTGTACTCGATCACCGAGCTCCGGCGACACCGCTTCCACAATCGCAATTGTTCCATTCTCGTACAGATCCACCTTCTTCACTCGATCCATATCAAGATACTCTAAGAACCTGGAATACGACATTCTCGACGACGCCACCGCTTGCTGCTGCTGCTCCTCCGCCGCCGCTGCTTTCGCATTCCTCGGCACCAGAAGAGCCGCCGGCAGAAGAGCAGCCACTCCCGCCGCTCCTCTCTTCAAGAATCGCCGTTTGTTCGAATCCACACCACCACTCCTATCTCCAATTGCACACCTTACGTTGCCGACGGAAATGAAAACCTTTCGAGCACAAGGAGAAGAAGAAGACGATGACGGTGAAGATGATGAGGGCAGCAGGATTGCCTGTCCAGTAAACTCCTTGTCCATCGAGGAACGAGCAAAGGACGGAGAAGTGAGAAGCATTGTGACTCCCGTTGCGGCAGTAGCAGCAGCTGCCATCCTTGCTTGCTGTGACTTCCTACTTTCTTCCTCTTCCCGCTGTTTCTACGACAGATTAAAAATTGCTCCGAGTACCTCACAAACTTCTGGGAAAAACTTCGGCGCGACAAGCAAAAAACGGCAGTGCAATAATCAGAGCAGAATAGCGATGCCGGAGAAACGAAGAAGACGATGGGAAATGGAAAAAGAACACCTACCTCAACTGTAACGACACATCTCCAACATCGAGAAACCGCGGGCCGTTTGCAACGGCAGTGCAATAATCAGAGCAGAAGAGCAATTGCGGAGAATGCAAGAAGAAGATTGGAAAAGGAAGAAGAACATCTACCTCAAGTGCGACGACACATCTCCAACCGTTGGCAACGGCAGTACAATAATCAGAGCAAAAGAGCGATTGCGGAGAAGGAGCAAGATGATCGGAAATGGAAAGAAACCTCGGAAAACAACAGTAATACCTTCTAAAACCCCAAGAAGAGAGAAGGCTTAACGATCCTTGCTTTGCACCGGCAATCTTCCACCTCTGAAAAGCACGATCGCAACGCCGCGCCGTGCAGCCTCTAAGACCACGCGATGATCCTCCTCCTCTCTATCCTTCCACGTGGGGTTGAGCAGAAGCTACGTCGTCGCTTTTGTTCGTCAGGGACGATGTAGCAAATTCGCACTACTATCACGCGAGCGTCGTGCGTCTTTGCCGCCAGTTCGGATCGCAATCTCCGTGAGCAGAGAGATTGTCGTGCGCCAGTGACCGATCATGCAAAACACCTTCTTCCTCAACGGTGTGATTTGCACCGCACTCGTTTCGCAAGCCCTTTTTAGCACATCTTCATTGACATAATTGATGAATCCAATTTGACTCAAATGAACCTGATTCAACTAAAAATGACATAAGTGGACTTAGATGAAAAAGATTAGTCATGAATATCATGTTTTCTGGTATAATGTTAGCTACAAAGTTTTCATATTCTTAGTGAGAAATTGTGCCTCAAGATCAATCGTAGCTGAAGATGAATTGTTCTCATGGTAGCTGCATGATTCTTCCCTGTATTGAAATTCATTGTGCTTCAAGATAACTGCTCTGAGACTTATTGTTTTGGTAGCTGTATGATGATGACTCTGATCTGAAATAGTGCTGCAAGATCACAGCCAGGGCTTTGTTTTGATTCGTACCTGCCGTATGATTCTCTGAGCTGTGTACATTGTGCTTGGAGATTGTACAGCAGAGAATTTGTTCTGATGAGTAGTAGCTGCATGGCATGATTCTGAGAGCTGTGAAATTGTGCTTCCAGATTACAGCCAATCATACTTGTTTTGGACTACAACCTTCATGAATACTTTTATCTGACTAAATGATTTTTGGCTCCAGATTGTTGGTAGCTCATGCACAGAGCTGCTGCTATCCTTGTCAGTGAAATTGTGGCTTTGAGATTACCACAGCCGAAGACGTTCTCTGGAAGGCTCAATTTTCTTGGGTGCACATGCAGTTTGCATACAATCATCAGCACTTCTTTCTTCACGACAAATGACAAAAGCTTTGAAATGTATACAAGTAAGAAAACACTCTGCTGTTTTTTTATTGGATTGCAGTGAGGACAAAAGGTTTCCACTCGGGAATTCCTAGAATCCAAGTATACCCCAGGACTCTCAAGGAACAAAATTTCTTGATTATATATAGACTTACAATCTAATTCAATTTCTTTTTTGTTTTGCCACAAAAGACTGGCACTATAATAATAAGGATACACATGGGTGGGCGGGAGACTGTTGAGCCAGTCTCTTACCGAGATGAATACTTGCTCCAATTCTCGAAACCATTGAAAAGTATAGCCAATATTGCCCACATCAAGATCACAAGCACCCAACCTTGACCTGAGAAAGGAGATGCATGGACATTCTTGGGCAAGGAGAGCTTTGTTGTTGCTTCTTTATTTTCTTCCAATGTCATATCCAGGTACACTGTCACAAATACTCTGCATCGAAACAAAAAAAGAGTAGTACTTAATGACCAGAATCATGTAAATCTCATAACCTGTAAAACAAACCAGCAGTATCTTAATAGAAGTGAAAAGAGTCTTCTTCTAGATCAAAATGCTTGAGAATTGCCATACTTTCTTGAGCAGTAGACCATAAAAGCTGGAATGATGAACATGACAGCACACCCTGCAAAGGCACCTGTTATGCCCACCAGCTCATCCACCGACATGTTTGAATGCTGCCAATTCATGCACACAAGTGTTAAAACTGCTATACATCAGTTGAGGTCTTTTCACCCAAGTATCCCTCTTTCATATCCATTTTTATTGCATCAGTTGCTGAGCTTCGCACATTTCACATTCTGTATATTATAAATCTGTTTCAGCTTCTTTGTTTAAGCAAACCAATAAAATTTTGCATTTGGAAAGTTCAAGTCTTCCAACCCTCATGCTGTGAACAGTAGTACTATAGTTTCATTCTGCTTCATTGACAGCAGCTCCTGTCAATCATTAGAAGCACACTGCAACTATTTTCAGGGAAGAAGGAAGCTGAACAGATCTAAAGAAAAAGCAGCAAATAATCATAATTTCTCAACAAACCCGTTTGTAGCTGTTTAGCTTGCAAGACATGTCTATCGAGGAGTGAGTGCATTCTCTCCCATCAATAGATTTTACTGAACTGACACAGGAGGTTATGGATATTATGCACTGCAAGTAGTTTTCTCCACTGAATGCCACCTACCCACCAGAAATGAAGATAGAATGGTTTCTTTGCACACCCCTTCCACATAATCTAGACTTTTTCTTGGCCAAGAAACAGGCTTGGAGAAAGCAAACCTCAGCAATATAGCTAAAGAAAGTGGGAGGTACAACAGCCAGCAATGTCAACAGTATTCGGCGATGCCAATCTGCCTGTGCTGCTTGATGTGGTGACCTTGCTACAGTCTCTAAATGCAGACCATTCCTTTCTGCAAAATTACCACCAAAATTTCCCCTTCAATCCAAACCATGTCCATGACATAACTGCATGTCCTGCAGTCAAAGCTCAGAACTAGCAACATCCAAGTAGATGTTGCCTTGGGTGAGACAAGAAACTCAACTTCGAGTACTGACAACATGCATATCAAAGTCAAGAAAGATAAACCAACTGCCAACATGTCATCCTCCCCCAAAATACCTTTCCTTGACAAAAGGTGAAATAGGATGTCAAGATTGTTCCGCAAGGTGATGGAGAGCATGGGAAAGTTGGAGGATAATGTAATTACTGCTCAACAAGCCCACCCGAGGGGATGATCAACCCAAGCAGAAGCACAGAATCCATAACAACTCAACACCTTGCTAAGGTTGCAGGCACACATGCAACTTTTTGAAACATGTTTCTTGACTGCCAACTTATGTCTGCTACTACATAGTACCATAAGAAGCAATATAGAGATCAGAGTGATCAAGATCTGGTCTGCCAGATCTTCTTATCTCTAGGACCACTGCTGTGCAAACTGAAGGCTATATAGAACAGACATCAAAGAAAGATCATGGAAGGCCTAGTCCAGTAGAAGACTTACCTTCACAAACATAACAAAGGAATGAAGATATTCAGAACAAAATCAGCACACCCAAATACCCAACATACTTACTTTGAAAACTTGGTATCAACAGCAGAGAGTGTGTTCACAATACTGGATCTAACTCACCTGGAAAGAGAAAAAGGACATCACCAACAATACCATATTCTACACCTGTAAGTTAAGGAATACAATCAAGTGCATCAATTGTTCTCCTCACATAATGTCTCAATGAAAGGGTCTTTTGACAACCACAGACTAAAAGAATAGCAAACAGTATCACCACACTTAAAAGGATACGTTCTGGGGGGAAATTGAACGTAATAGGGTCCAAGACACCAGTACCTACAAAAACAGATTAACCACAAAGGCAGAGATGTTCAGAACAGGCCAACATTTAATCTTCTCTGCATCAAAGCAGCAACAATGACACCAAAAGCTTTATTCTCTGATACTTGGCATCCCTTTTCTGCTAGAGCATAGCAAATGGATATCAAGCAGGTTCCATGTAGCCATGATTCCAAAGAACCTCACAAACAATCAAGCTCCATCCAACAATAATAACCTTGGCATGGCCAATGATCAAGGACAGTCTTCACGTACCAAAGGCAAGCCCACATGAAACAAAGAGAAACAGGTATACAATGATGACGCTCACAAATGCCAAACCCACAATGCGCAACACCTGTGATTTGTCCCGCATAGGTGTAACAATGCTTGGCAAACTGCATTCAACTCCAATTTGCATAGTAACTACTATCACTGACAAAGTTAAGGTGTTTACATAACTCTTGTTTCTCAGTTAAAAGAAATGCCTTTCACATTCTCATCACTAGCACCCATGCTACAGCACAATCATTCTATTTGTAACACTTGCACATCACAGTGTGCACTTTCTGTTCCAGACATAACATCCATCAAATACCATATAATTCCGTCCTCCTGAAGCTCAAATGGCATTGATCAGAAAGCAAATAATCTCACCAAGCATTGGAGGGACAGGTGTGCAAAAGCATACCTGTGGTGGCACATGAATGAGTATACAACTCCTCCAAAGAGATTTGGCAGTGCTCTGCAAGAATAGTCACTGTCATGAGATCCTGATTTCACTGGCCCAGTCTTAAGAATAGCCAAGAGAGATGCAGCAACATATACAACATTCTAGCCACAGTCTCTTTTGATTATCTCAGAAACCAGCAGCAACGCACAGACTTTGAACACTGGTAGTTATGCAACACATCCAACATCAACATCATGAACAAGTTTAATCATATGCAATTGCTAGATTATGCTAACTGAGAAATTTTCACTTTGTTAAAGTGAGGCAGACACTCGACAAATCAAATGGCAAACCTGTCTTACAATATATTGAAATGTGGAACCTGTTCATCATGGCGGCCACTCTTTGCAACTGAAACAAATGCCAATACGATCATCCTGCAACATGAAAAGCATGAAAAGGTCTATATGTGAACAAGCAGCTTCCAGTTTTCCATGCATGACTCTAATTATGGAAGAAAACTATGCACCCAACAACCTCAGTACTGGAAGGGAAGTGACATACGTGTACAGACATATGTTCCGAACAGCCTGCATCATGCACACCCAATAATGAATCAGATGGGGCATGTCCACACAAACCACCACATGCACAAAATCATGGCTGCAAAAGTTCTTTCCTTGGCATCAATATTTTACCAGTCACCTGGTATAATTACAATCAAAGATGCAGAGATGCAATCACATGCATGCATCATTCTCCACCCTACATGGCAAGATGGTACTCTCACACTGTGAGCTTAGCTGTGGACATGAGGAGGAGACTACCTTTGCCATCCAACTTTGGGAAGACAGCCAACCAGGCGGTAGTCACTATGTTTAAGCAGACCTTGATTGTAAGTCACATGTGTGCATCATTTAAGGGGGAAATTGAATTGGAGACTGGCATAAGAGTCAATCTGCACATACCATTGTTGTCATTTGCAGCAACTTTGTCTTCTGGAAATCAAAAAGGCTGCAGAACAACCCAACAGTGAGATGTAGATCAAAATCCCCTCAACCAAGATCTAGTGTACCCTGAGAAAACTTTGAAAAAATTACTGGAATTTTTTTGCCATTTTGGCTTGCATGCCAGGACTAGAATGCATAACAATGGAATTTTGTCCCCATTTCAGTTGTGTGGTCTGTGCATATTTTTAAAAAGAAACCCAAAATCATTTCCACATTCCTGAGAGAATAGCAACTGTGCACAGAAAATTGAAAAGAGGGGATGGAGTGAGGGGTCACCAGAATGGAACACTGAAGACAAAAAAGAGGACCAGATACATGTCAAATGCCCATGGAGGTGGAGTGGGTCCAGAGAAGAAGCCCACCAGCGAACGGGCCACCACAGTGCTGTAAATGACAGAATCACCAAATAGATATAGCTGCATAAATTGAACCAGACAACACAGAACCCAACATTGATATCAGCATACTCTCTCAGAAATTTATGAAAAAGCTGGTGCCCAGTTGCAAGGACACTAAGACCCATACATCATATGTGAAGTTAAAATCATCTTAGAGTCTCTATGTTTCCTGAGATCCATGAGTTGTACATGAAAGCCCATGCAAGCAACAAGCAAGTCCAGGTTGTATCTGGCTTCCAAGTAATGTTTTGATCACATTGAAAAGGATGGCACATACAATCAAAGCTGTGTAGAAAAATATAATGCCCCATTGGTTGAAGAACAAACCCTGCAGGAGCCACAAACTTGCCTCAGCAATGGTAAACAGTACATTAACTGGAAATGACAAGAATAGTGAACCTGAGCTGTAAGAACTTAGCTAACTTGTGCAGTTCCTAATAACAAAGTCAGAAACATTTAGGCTGAAAATAAAATACCGCCATTTCACCCAACTCTGTCCTTTTTGCAATCTGGAACAGCTGCCTCTCATTTTCTGGTTGTAGAAGGTGTGACTCAAGATTAGGAGCTCCACTCTCCAGCAGCAAATCTGAGGCTTCACTCAGACGAGTGCACCCGTCAATTGCATTCTGCTTCCCATCAGACAGAGAGGTACCCAGTGGACAATCACAGAATGATGAGTAAGGAAACAGAGAATGAAACCAGTTTTCTGCTAAGTGAAATTGTTCCAGTTTCACAGCACAATTTAGTGAGTTCATTTTCATTTTTCCAGTAGGAACATGAGGTATTTAAGCAGCAGAATATTACATTGATAATAACCTTGTTCTTCTTCAGTCGAATTAATGCATTCGCAGTGGCCATTGCCTCCAGCATGAATGTCACTGTTACAAAGCTGCATATCAATTTGGGAATATAGCCATTAACAATTTGCAAAAAAAATGTTGAAGTTGTTAAACTCTGAACTCATCATGTCACTGTTGGCATGAACAAACACAACCCATTTCAGTTTAACATCCAATACAAACTCAACCATGAGCAATTGTAACAATGACAGAAGAATTGTCACTTTTGTGATCTTCAAGGAGATCACGAATGATATGCTGCAGCCATAACAAGAAAGCAATTACAATAATGGTGTACTACTTCCATGTAACATCATTGCCCAAATTTTACCCTAAAATGCACAAATCTTTCTGTGACACCTCAATAAGGGTCACTTTGCATTAGGCTGCTGTGATCACAGTTACACAGAGTGCCATGATCACAGCAGCCTAATGTAAAGCCACTGAAATAAGGCTTTGTTTCTTGCTACAAGGTCAGTCACTTCCATTGGAGAGCTGCAAGTGGGTTGAAAATATGTAATTAGTCATGTTAGGAACTCTGGGAACACATGTTTCTTGTGAAAAAAAGGACTCCTGTCACTCTATAATGAGTCAAGGTTTGATTCCCAGCTGTTACAGTTCCTGCAATTGGCCAATGCTTGACTAGTAGAGCACTGTGAGCACAACTATTTGAAAAATATAATGCAAAGCTGTTGAGATCACAGAATCCATGATCACAGCAGCCTACTGGAAAGATGTCCTCAGTAAACAACTAATGGTTGCTGATCAAGATTCCCAATCACTCAAAACAGTTGCTCAAGAAAGTATTGAAAATTGTACCTGAAGAAACAAACTAATAACAGGAAGAGGCCGCCCAAAAACTGCCAAAAACAAAACCAAAACAAAAGCAAACAGCTCCGCATAAAAAATTTGACTAACTTACTTAACACCCAGCATGATTCTGGCAGTAGGTGTTGTTCTCCCATTCGATCATATCTTTTCCCCAACCAAA
>Ga0116231_10004730_pt1 | contig 27370 bp, 13 predicted proteins | sample S1TSphgellanicum_2_FD_89695 | JGI IMG/M metagenome (GOLD analysis project Ga0116231, IMG submission 89695) | Host-associated microbial communities from peat moss isolated from Minnesota, USA - S1T2_Fd - Sphagnum magellanicum MG | ecosystem: Host-associated > Plants > Peat moss > Unclassified... | reverse complement strand
GACAGTCAAACCAACAAGCATCAAAAGGCATTGGATTGCAGAAAATATCAAGCTAGGATATTCTTGATGTCAATAAATGGAAAAGAAAGGTTGATTTGAATCTCTAACTTATTTATTTATCTGTTGTAATTGTGGATCCAATGCTTTTGCATTGATATAAATTATGTCTTGTGCAATTCTCAGTTAGGTTTGAGGTTAATTAGAAGCTGATATCAAAAAAGAAAAAACTAACTTAATTAGACAAATTAGATGCAAATCTAACTCTTTTCATTGAATTGATTTGAATGTCATATAAAATTAAACGGTGATAGTTGCTATTCAACTGACCAGATGGAGACTTGTAGCAGTAAAATGTAGACGATCCCTTAAAAGTACCACACACAAACACAAACCAAGCAATGAATATTTATTTTCAAAAAAACTTGTTTATGAAGACAATTTTAAATAGAAGATCAAATAGAGAATAAGAAGGGGGAAAATGGAGGAACTTAAATTGCCCATGGTACAAAATCCATGATGATGGTTCCATGTAGCCAGCCATTGGTTTCAGATGGAGGTACAACAGACTGAGTATCATTTCATAAAAGATGTGAATGACATGCATACCAAAAATTGAACATGTTTTTAATGTGCTCTTTTCCCACTGCTGCATTACTTTGGTATTGACAATTAAGTTACCTGGCAAGCTCTGCTACAACTACATTGAAAAGAATGGGAGTGGTGGTAGCAAAGAGATATGTTTGTGCACACATCCCCACACTCACTGCCGTCACCTCCACGTTTGTTAATGCAGAACCTCATGCACATAACCAGGAGAACAAAGAAGAAACGCTGGGGAATATGGTTATTGTGACAATATGCATAATAAACAATGTACCCATCTAGTAGAGTTTAGGTCTAAGTATGTATCAGTATCATATTCAGTGCAAATCTGGTACAAGGCTAGCAGTTCCTTGGATCACACAAGCTCGATGGGTTACTTGAAATCAGGCAATAGACATGGGCATATAAAAATGCCATCCCACATGTACCAGACCAATATTGTAATTTGCACCTGTGTTGGTCTGGTATGCCAAAAAACCCAGTTACTATTGACTCATTTATGACATACCCTACTTGATTTTTGAACTTGATTATTGAGCTTGATTTTTTTGTCTGGGAACGGTGTTCCTTAGTCCATTTGAATCCAACATCCTAGGAAGACCTTACCAATTTGGGGTTAGGGTTTGCAACTCTTTGCTGATACCAGACCAAGTGCAGAAGAATGGCTGTTAAGAAGAATGGGAAAATAGATATGAATTGGAGGCAGAAGTGTTAGATGTTGATAGCTGGCAGATATGGTGGGATGATACACTTTTGTATTACTACAATAATCAATGCTGGCTTGTATTGTTGAGTGTATGCTTGCTTGTTGGCCCCCACAACTTTCCTCATAACTTCTCTGTTTGTTAATTTTTTTAAAAACATGAACAACTACATTCAAATTTACAACCACTTAATACTAGGATCCAGGTTTAGATTTGACTCCTACAAGCATGGACATACTATTGTTCATATTGTTACATACGCCACCTTGTAAACTCATACTGGTACCCAATTATTATATGTTTTTCAATATGTATGTGAAAACTATACCTGAAATCAAATGTCAATATTTTTACTAGCAGTAACCATGTGGTATTTCAAAAATACCATACCAGACCTGCGTTTTAATTTGTGGCGACTTCTATAACCCCTCTCTGTATACAGACAAGGTAGGGTAAAAAATTATGATGATGATAAAAGGATAGATAGTTTGTGTGGGGTCAATGAGCTTGAACATAGGGGATTTATTCCCAGCAGTAGTAACCATCCAGTCACTTCATGATAACTTTTGCATCATGCTTTATGCATGGTTTCTTTTAAGGATTTTGTGATGTAGTGAAAGTGATTTTCATGTAAAAAAAAATTCAGGCAAATTTGGCTACATATTAAATATGAAAATAGAAAAAAAATCATTCTATATTTTTGGCTATTTAGTGGAGCTTATCATAAAAATTTGATGCCTTGAATTTTTTTTCAAAATTTGGTGAATTTCATTCATTCTTTTCATGAAAAATCCTTTGTATAGTTTGAAATCATATTTTTCAGGTTGAAATTTGGTGAAATTCACCAATAAAAAAAAACATTGGCTTTTATGATGAGTTGAAAGCATAAGTGGAGAACATTCTGAAACCAGAAAGTTGGACTTGTAACTTGATTGGACCAATATTGTAACTTGATGTAATTATCTATAAAATAAAAATATGTAACTTATTAATTATATGACAAGGTGTCATAAATGAATTTATTTATGTATGACTCATTAAAATTATGATGAATAATCATAAAAAGTCATGGCGCAAATTAATGTGCATGACCAAATTAGATGACTCATTAGGAAAGTCATCTCATAATTTAATTGCATGATTAAAGTTTGATAAATCATTAGAAAAGTTATCCCACAATTTAATGTGCATAATGAATCATATGATGAATCATTTCAGGTGTGAAACTTTTTAAATTTTCTTGAAGGATGATTCCAAGGATAAGTCTCTTAGTGTGTAAGGCTTTTAAAAAATTATCTTCAACCTGTTCTTTTGAGAATGCCCAACCTTGCAACTTTATATGATACGAAAGATCCTCAAAAAATTTGCTTAAGGTAAATCAAATAATTTACTTTTGCTTTGCACGTCACAAAAATCTTTTTCTGTGAAAGAGAACAAATCATTACATGACAAAAATTAAGGATTATACCTTACCTTGTGGTTAGATTCCACAATCAAGTGTCAAATTGAATTAAATTTGTAGGAAGAAAAACTTAGGCATCTCAAGTTAACTTCTCTAGCTTTTGACACATGCTAAATTTTAATATTTTAACAAGTTGTGCAAGGGATAATTTAAAAAGAAAACATTGTTTTAATCATGACCATTACAAGTCAAAGGAAGATTTCCAAAATAATGAGATTTGCAGGATTAATGGTCAAGTGTTTTTGTGGCTTGAAGGTTTGTGTTATTTCAACATTGTAGTGTTTTTAAAAAAAAATTGGTTCAAGTTAGTCAACTATATAGAATTTTGTGAAATTTCATGTGATTACAAGTTTTGTGTGTTCCCACTCCAAAACATATGGATACAAAAGTTATTGTATTTTCATATTTATGAATATGAAATTTTCAACAAATTATATAATGTTCTCTTGGAATTTTTACACTTTCAACATTTTGCCCCTAAAATATGTGAAAAATTTCAATATCTTGATTTTTAATTAATTTCTATTTAATCTTACCACAAGGTAACGCATCATGTTAGGTGGATGACTTTGGGCACATAATTCTAAAAATAGCTTCTTCGCAAGCTAGTGTCAAGATGGCCACTTACCAATTAAATATTGAACAATGCAGAATGTTAAACACCTCCTAACAAGCTTTATCCAAGTTTGTCTATTTGTGTCTTTTGTGATTTGGCATAAGCTTGAGTTTTCTGCCTTATGTAAAATTTCACAGTTATGCACAAAGCTTCTCTTTTTGTGCCGCCATACAAAATTGCATGTTTTTTCTGTCTCACATGTTTTAAAGTTGCACAACAAATTCAAACACAAAACCTACCAAGAAAAAGCTAGGTGTTCTACCAATAGAATAGTTTTGGGCATTGAGAACAAGATGTTCCATGTTTTAATTTAACATATAACTAGGCCTATAGTAGTCAAACCATGTGATAACCTTGTTACGTAACAGTGAAGCTCCATGTACAGTGCTACAAACTCCTTTTCTATTTTTTTACAATGTTCTAACACGCGGACAAAGGTTGTTAAGGGGCATTGAATGTCTTCCACATGTCTCCCAAACTCTCTCGCTCAATCTCTCTCTCTCTCAAACGTTACCGACAGTGTTCAGGCTTTCAACCTCGGCCTCCAACGTCCATCTCCCTCATCAGTTCTCTTTTCTTTATCGCCTGTTTCTCTTCAGATCTCTTCTCTCCCTTTCTTGTCCCTTTTGATGTGCTGCTTCTCTCTTTTCGCTCTGTGTTCCTCCTGCTCTGGGGTTTTCTTCCCTTTTGTTCGCTGCAAGGTCTTTTTCACGCTGCCGATAACGGTTGCTGCCAGCTGGTGAGTCCGAGCATCATCATCTCTCTTTCGCTGCTGCCTGCTTCGATCACAGAGACCATCCACGTCCCGTTTTTGCTGCTGCAAGCTCTTGGGTTCATCCCGTTTGCCTGCAGCCTACCCTACCTCACCCACGCTTCATTTTTTGCATTAGCTCATGCTGGCGGTTCGTCTAGTTGTTGCGGGTGTGTTGTAATGCAGATATTGAAGATTAAGACAGCGGTTAATAATATCCTGCAGACACTACCATCTTCATTAGTACTAGAACCTCAAATGTACGTTTTTTGTGTGTGGGTGGGGGGAGGAGCCCAGAACGGAGGTGAACTCAAGTCTCATCGTAGTGCGCAAGTTCGAGTTTTCCGATCAAGAGGGTAACTTACTGTGCCTGCACTATAGTTTGTCACGACTTCAAGGCCGTTGCACATTCTGCGTTAACCTCATGGAGATAACAGAGAGAGCTCAAGACTATGTAACGATTGAACTTTCAAGCCAAATGGGTCCAGGCAACACATCGATTGGAACCGCTTCAACAAACACTGGTGAGTTGCGATTCACTAAAGCTTGAGATTAAGTTTGAAGGATTTTAGATTCAATTTGAAACCAGCTTTACGAGTTCCAATCAAGCATAAACCAACGACACGCGACGTGGAGGGCTCCTCGGAAGTCTCCCAGCTGGAGTGATAGACAACCGGATGATGAGACTTGTCTGAAGGCACAGGTGAAGGAGCACTAAAGTAGTTTCTTTTATGTAGTGACATATGTGTTGTTTTCTTTTGAGTTTAAGGAGTTTCACAGTGTAATAGAGCAGGCCAAAAAAAAAGAACTACTTATATTATGGTGAATTAGAATATATTTGTGCTAAAAATATATATGTAATTGTGCATATTGAAAAATGTAACTATTTTTTTTAAATGATTGATTTTTTTTAAATAAAAATTTTCCACACGAGATTGCACATAATTTGAACATGTTTATGAGCATTTGAAAAAATTTATAATTTTTGTATCACACATGGGATTTTTTCAGAACATTGACGATAAGTATATGGTTCGACCCTAACTAGATAACTTTGACAAATTTTGGTGACTTGCGAGGGCCTGAATTTTCAATGCCAAGGAGTATCGGCAAAGCATCCATTGGAACTGCTTTGACAGATTCTGGTGAGTTGCAATATTGTAGTAACCCTTGAAATTCACAAAGTTTCGAGGATTTTAGATTGAACAGTAAATTCAAACCAACGTGAAGCGTTTTTTTTAATTAAAAGTTCCTTGACAACGACACGCAAAAGTCTCCTTGGAAGTTTCCCGAGAGGTACCAGTATACCAGGTGATGCGAGTCATGGGACTTGTAATCTGTACAAGTTTTGATTCTTGTGAAACTCATCGCATGAATTTTTTTTTCTCCCCTTGGGTTACAAAATAAGCTTTTCAAATGGTTAATAGAATGGAAGGGGAAAAGGTTCGACATGTATATTATTCAGAGGGATTGAGAAAGTGTTGGGTTGGGTACAAACGTGCAAACATGACTCATAGGCGGCTGGTTTGTAGTGTGCTAAGGAAAAAAAATTGGCTCCTAATGATGGCATGGCAACTGGAAAATTAGTTACACATGGGCGTGTATCCAAAAATGGGAATTTTGAATTATGAATAGGTTTAGGTTTGTTTTCTTGACATTGTGCACAACTTTTCTTTGGGATGATGAAATTGTTGACTTCTTGCATTGTGCACATTTATAGCTTCTTATACATACCATTGTTGTTGCATATTGCATAGCTTATCAAATCATACAACAATTTGTCATTGAGTGCTTTTTTCCAAAGTCATTACAACATGGTCAAAGAGGAGAAAAAACTTAGGATTAGCAGTCTTGACCTTGAATTTCTGCCATGAGCTCTTGTGGAATTCAAGGACCGAATAGAGACCTATTTCGAATTTGTGAGGAAGTTGAATGGCAATGGCCTCAACTTGAAAACAAATTATTCTTCACTTCTTGTCACAGAATTAAATATTGGGGAAGTTTTTGGACCTAGGTGTACGAACTTCAAGGTCACTGATCCGAATCTTCATCTTGAAACTAAACGGGATTTGTTGAAAGGTAGATGCAAGCTACAATGGCTCACTTTTGTGACAAAACAATGTTTTTCCCCTAGTTAATTTTTATTCAAATGCATATGGTAATTAATATATCTTTAGATCTATTGATTGGAATCTAGATCTAGACTAATAACTTCATTACGAAAAGAAATGTGTGGTCATTTATTGATAAAAGATTCATTTGTTAGTAGTAATGGACTTTTGAAATTGAAAAATATGGACTGGTCATTTAACTAGAACATTACAAAATAGAAAAATGTATATTAATTCACAATCCAAATTTGTTATTGGGATTCAATATATAATGTAATACAATATGATAAATTCATGTGAAGAATCTTTTTTTTGAAAACCTTAATTGTTTAATAGCTAGGGATTTTTGAATGGTTAAAATTTGACCATATTTTCATAAGTTCATATGAGTTGCAATTTTTGTTTGTTTTTCAATTTTTATGTCCCAAAAGCATCTTTTTGAAAGTTTTAGATGTGGCATTATTTTTATGGACTTTGTGTGTTTTCATTTTAGGACTTCCAAATTAGAAAATGACATCAGCTACATTAAATACAAGTTTTCACATAAATTTCAAAAGGTTTGTACGGGATTGAACATGTATTATTCAAATATTATAATAATAATAATGTTAAAAATAACAACCATGTAATCCATTTGAATCATTTTAAAGAATCTTGTATGGATTTGTAGGGAATGTAAAACCTGCCGAAAATGAGCCACTTGACTGTGCATCTACCTTGAAGTTGTATTGGCAAGTTTTTTATACCTTTCACGTAACAAACAAATTCAATGCCTAGTTTATGAAAGCATACATCACACAAGAAAAAAAAGAAAATGTAAATTGGGCAAAGGTAGCATCATTAATTATGAGAGAAAAGGCTTAGAGAGATTTTGTGCAAATCATGAAAAATGGGGGATTAGTGGAATTGTCTAAGATGGGTGGTTTTGTGAATGTTTTTGGGAGGTTAAATTCAATGAGCAAATTTGGACTATCTTCTTTAGTAAAAAGAGTGTCAACATGCAAATGTCCATATGGGTGCAAACGAGATAACATGAGCCACACTTGCCCCTTTGGGAATGTTTTTTGGATTGTTTTATTCTTGGAATATTCCACAAAAAATTTAGAAAAAAACTTTTAAAATCATGATAATTTTTTTTATAATACTTTGATAATTCTTGCATTAAAAACTTGTCAAAATATGTCATTTAGAAAAAAAATTCAAGTTATTAAACATGTTTTTTACAACTTAAAAACAATATTTACAAACATTTTATTAATTTTTTTTTCATACTCTTTATTCATTTGATTAATTTCAAATTTATTCATAAGTTCCCATGATACATTATGAATGTTATCATATAAGTAAATCCTATAATTTCAACACAAAATTAAATTACACTTTTAATAACATGGAATATCAAGCATTGGTTACACTTGTTGTGATGTGTGTTACCATGATTGCACCCATATGGTGTCTCACTTACTAAGGTCTCGAAGGTGGGTGAACTTACCAATTTTTTAAATGATTTATTGAGGTAGACCAAGGTGAAGGTTTTGCACTTAGAAGCAAAGAGAAGTAAGCTCTTTGAAAAGCTCATCGGGTTATAATTTAATATGGAAGATTGTCATGAAATTATGCTAAAAATGTAAGATGTTATTGCATCATCTGAACGTGAATTGTAATAACTATCACATGACATTTTATTACTTGAAAAAAAGGTTTGAAAATTAAAAAGATACGTTCTTTTTGTTTTTTAGCTCTTAGACTTAAAGACCTATGTTGTTTTGGAACCTCGTTACAACTCTTGTACATATGATTCAATCTTCTTTGTCTACACATAGATTCTTTTCATTGTTGATATCAGTAGTTCTCGATGTTTTAAGGTTGACAACATGAAAAGCTCATGTGTGCATGTAGGTTGAAACCATTCAGTTGGAGGTTCAAAGGTGTTCATTGGCAAAGACTCAACATCAAGCTAAAGAAAGTTTCAAACATGCAATCACCAAGTTGTAGTCAACGCAAGCTTTAACAAAAGCAAATGGAATATAACAAAGTTGTTACTTTAGAGGGCATGCGAAAAGTGTGTTGTATTGGGTGAGGTTGTTTTTATAAAAAATGAAATGGACTGCCTAAAGATGGAAGGTGTCATAGCCATAGCCAAGCAAGAAATTGAAAAATAATTTAAAAACAATTTGAGGCCAATAAAATGTGGGTGGTATTTCACTTTGGCCTAAACTTATCCTTCAACCAATTTTTTAGGTGAATTCCAATAGCAAAATGTACATACCAATCAAACCTTATAGATTTTATGCTCAGGGTTATCATTGTTATAATGTTATCACATCTTACAAGCACACTTTCCACCTATTTTGTTTGTCTGAACTTTTAAGGGACAATATTTCATGCTTTGTTTGTCGATAAACACTACATCCAGATTGGTGTAAAGGTTTTGGCTTTTGTGCTAAAAATGATGACATCAAAACCTTGGCAGAAGATATCGATCTTGAGACTTAGTGGGAAGTTATGAAACAATCTTTGGTGGAGGCAACCCAAAGTTCATTACCTTTAGGTCTCGTACGTTCTTAACCAATTTACCTTCAATTTTGTGCTTGCATTTAAATTGAATTCCAAGAATTTAAAACTGGATGTTGATTTTTCAATTAATGTTTTGTTCATGTGACATGGATTCGAAAAGTAGATATTGGTACAAATGTTAAATTGATTTAAAGAAAAAAAAGGTAGTGGATTTTCTTGTGTGACTACTTTGGTCATGGGAATGACCATAGGTAAGACCTCTCTGGTTGCCCTCTTGGGCTTATGTCATTTACAAGAAATCCTCTTGTAAGATTTGTAATCCCAACTTGTCCCTCCAACCAAGTCGTGTCTCCTTTGAAATTGGTGCTGATACAAAAGCTCAATGAAGATTCTACAAAACACAAATGATTGAGTCTATTTTCTAGTGACCTACTTCTTAATGCAACTGTCTCGCCCATGAATGGCCAAGAAGAGTCCCTTCTTAATGCACTTTTCTTGCCCATTAACACCCAACAAGATTTACATGATTAGGATACTGAACCTCATTTATGATTGTTCTAACAAGTACTAAATTAACAAAGGTCATAGGTATAAATTAAAGTTTTTCAATCATTATTGTTCATGTGTTGTATTTTGAACTTTGGTCCAACTATGCATGCTTTGAAAAGTTTGGTTTAGTCTCATTCATTGCCATCTCCTTCATGTAAAGGAGTTTGAAGGTGACACACTTAATCTGGAAGAGCTTAAAGAAAAAGTTGAAACCCAAGTAAATGACCCTACCATAATGGACAATTTAACGTGCATAACAAAGGTCAATGAAATTCCAATGGGAGCTAAATATTCCTTTTAATCGATCGAATAGAAATGAGGAACGAAGTAGAAATGTAAGGCTCCTAAAATTAAAGATAAGATGGCCAAGAAAAACAAGGCATTTAGCTAACAAGCTTACCACAATCAAGTGAATTAACAATTTGTTATGATTCATTATTATGACACTTTTAGAATTGTCTAAATTCTCATTTTCATGCACATTATGATGTTTACTAAATCATGTGCCATGTGAAATGTGATTACAAATGCATCAAGAGGTTTGCTAAATGAATAGGAAGTTGTGTTAAGGGAATAGGCAAATTACATTATTTTTGGGGATTTACAAGGCATATGGATAGGGATAGGTCATTGGACATTGGCAGTTTGAATTTTGAATTCTTGTCTCATTTTGTTGATTCATGTTGATGGTGACTTATGGATTGCCCAAGAGTGGGAGTTAGGGAAGTGAAGAACATTCGTAGATTCATAGTTTTGGAGTTAGAGGATATATGTAGGTATTTATAGAAAACTACAAATTTTTTTGTTGTTAGATATTACGTATTTGGATTTGTTATTTGAGGACATTTGAATATAACATGAAATTTTGTTGTAATTTTGTTGAAATTTTAAATAAACTAAAAAGTACAAACTGCTTCATTGATTCCCATACTCAATTTGTTGTGTGAATCATCTGTGGTATTAAAGATATCATGAAAATGAATCGTAATTTTGTTTGTATTTGTTTCTACATTGTATTTTGAAATACAAATTTTAGTGTATTGACATACTATAGATATGTGTGTGTTTAGAATCAATGTTGAATTTTGAGTGTATGAATGTTTGAAGTGCAAATTATTGTTACAGTAAGTGTGGAATAGTTTTGGAGGAATTAAATCCACATATACCATTTGGCAACCACATTTTTGTTTTTTTTATACATGAATAAGAGGATTTTCTACGATTTCCATTGTTTATATGTAGATGAAAGCGTTCAGAAAAGTAGTTTAATTTTTAATTCAAATTTAGAGGGGGTATGTTACAAAAACACCAAAGGTCTAAGTGGTTGAAGTCGTAAGGATTAAATAACAATCTACAAACTCTGAAAAAAAAAAGATTGTGAAATAAGATGACTCAAATGGTGATTCAAAGTTTACAACAACAATTGGATTTGGAGTCAAATCATCAAGGTACAAAATGACAAACAAAAGACAATCATGAAAATGAAAGGGAGTATGCAAAAATTATAAAAGCCCCATATCAGAATTTGATGTTAGATAATTCTGAAAATAAAAAAAAGACTTGTATGACATAGATTGTTTTTACCACAAGAGGTGGTAAGGCATGAAATATGGATTGGTGGTATTTAAAGAAAGCACAGTTATAGACGATGATCTCCATGGAGAGAGATGAAGTCAAATACTCACCCAAATGAGTGGGTGTGGTATACTTTTCAATTGCAATCTATGGTTCAAAGTTGTAGAATTCAAGACGAAGTAGGGATTTCTGTAATACCTGACTAGCCACAGGAAATCTCAAGTCCTGAATCATTAACTAGCCAAGGAAGGGATATTATAGGAGGTATACAATCCAAGTTTGTGTGCTAGTCTGCATCTTTAAATTATTATGAACTAGTGGGAAATTGGGAGCTCGAAAAAAAGACCAATATCGATGTGCTTGAAGAGATTAAAGAAAACTACCTAAAACCATTTCAATATGTAGAGGCATAGGTGAATGTGTTAGATGAAGTACCACATGTTAACAAATAGGAGATCTACTCAAGTGCAAACATAAATTTTTATTGAAAATAAATTACAACATGATGCTCACAACACGAAACATAACATCAAAAACTTCTCAAGGTTCTTGTCACATGAAATACACAAACTTGTGTGATGAAGAAAAGAGAGAGCCAAACCATCAACATCAAGGTACTTAACTAAAAGACCAAACCACAAATAACCAAATTAATATAAGTAAAGAAAATAATTCAACCTTGTGAAAGTAACCTAGTTACTTTCCTCCTTTAGTAACTAATGAAACCTAATTAGTTGAGCTTGAATTTTCAACACTTCCTCTCAAGTTCAAATCCACTTTTAGTACACCAAGCATTTTTCTAAACCTCTTTAGCTTGTTTATACCTAAAGCCTTTGTGAAAATGTCAGCAACTTGATTTTCAGTATTGACATGAATAAGGTTAATTTCTCTTGCTAGAACTTTTTATCTAATAAAGTGATAGTGCACCTCAATGTGCTTTGTCCTAGCATGATAGATCGAGTTGTTAGCAAGTAGTATGCTACTGATGTTATCACAATAAATGACGACTGGAGCATCCACTGATTGTCCCAAATCTGAGAGTAGTTTTTGTAACTAAACTACTTCACATGCAACAATTACTACACCTTTGTATTCTACTTCCGTGCTTGATAGTGCAACTATTAGTTGTTTTTTATTATTCCAACTAATAACACCATTTCCAAAAGAAAACATGAAACCACTGGTTGATCTTTTATCTAAAACATTACTAACCCAATCAGCATCAGTATATCCATGTACTTATAACTGGCTCTTGGCTTCATAAAAAATTCCACATTACAAAGTATGTTTTATGTACTTCAATATGCGCCTCACTGCATCCAAATGTGGCTTTTGTGGTGTTTGCATGAATTGACTTACCACTCTAACTGCATAACTCAAATCTGGCCTTAATATGGTCATGTAAATCAAACTCCCCACTATGCGTACGTACATAGTGGTATCTTCCACAAGGTCTCCTTCATCTGCACTTAACTTCACATTTTGTTCCAATGGAATTGAAATGGGTTTGCAACCCATCATCCCATATTCAGATAATTTATTCAAGGCATATCGCCTTTGTAGTAACCATATCCCTTTAGGGGATTGGATTACTTCAATGTTGAGGATGTAACGCAACTCTCTAAAAATTTTCATTTCAAATTTTTGCTTCAAAAGCTTCTTCAAATTAGAAATGTCTACATCACTATCTCTTGTGATAATCAAGTCATCAACATAGATGATTATGACTACAATCCCATGATTTATCTTTTTCACATATAGTGAAAAATTTGCATTGGATGTTTGAAATCCACTTGTGACAAGATATTGACCTATTTTGTCTGACCAAGCTCTAGGTGCTTGCTTCAAGTCATACAAAGCTTTCTTCAACCTACAAACCAAATTAGGATGTGTTTGGTCCACATAACCTGGTGGTTGTTCCATGTACATTTTTCCTAACATTTATATTATTTTCATGGAATATTTTTTAATTGAATATATGTATTCACATACACACATATATCTAACGAGGTTCCTATTTTTCTTTTCTTTTTCATTAAAGCAGAGGAGAATGAAAGTGATTCCATGACAAAGGTATGAATGATAAAAATACCTTCCCACTGGTTGGGGTCCCCCCCCAAATTAAGTTTAAAACATAAGTTGATAGTTTGTACACAATTTAAGGTTATGCAAAAATAATTCCAAAATTAAGTTTAACACCTAGTTCTAAAAAAGTTGTTAAATTCCACCATTAAAGTTATGCAATCAATTCTTTTTGTGTTTTATTTAATTTAGGGTCAATGTAAGGATTTTTTGTTACATACAAAGGTTTTAACTCAATATTTTAAGGTTCATTATATAGGTTTATTTAATTTTCAAATTCAATGCATGCATTAGGTTGTAATGTCTACATGATGAGGGTTAAAATTTTCAATTTGTAATACCGTACCTTATCGCCTTATGTTAAATCCCAAATTGCAATACCTAAATAAATCTATGTTATGTAAACCCCCTTGATTTCATAATGCAAAAACCTATTCCCTCATCATTTAAGGTTATGTAAGATCATCTTGTTTACCAAATGCAATACCTGCATTTAGTGTATAAAACAATAGGACATATCCAAAAGATACCTATTTTAAAACAATTAAGCAATTATCAATACCTTCATCTTTAGGTATAAGCATTGACTATGGGCATGTCCTAATTTTTCCAAACCTCAATTTGCAATCCTATATCATTTGTAGTGAGTGTTAAAGTGATCATTAAGGTAATTTTGCCTTTATTATTATAATGTAATATTATTAATTTACCATAGTAAGTTTTTCATTATACCTACATAAATTTATATTTGTACCCTCACCAAAAGCGCCTTTTTGGTTAATAAAAATTTATTCTGCAAATATTGTAAAAATTAATCCCTCATCATCTAGGTTTACTTAGGGGGATCTTGTTCACCAAATGCAATACCTACATTTAATGGACCAAATGCAATAAGAAATATCCAAATGATATTTATAACTAAAGCAAATCATCATTCTAATGAAAAAGGTAGGATAATATTTGCATTACATGGTCAAATCCCCTTCTGAAAGAGTAGGGAATTTGCAAGACCTTCATCTAACATTATTAATACCCACGAAATATATGAAATTATATGCAATACTTGTGTTAATGCTGGTTAACCTTTAACTATGATATACCTTAAACCTTGAAATCCCTACATGCAATACCAATTAAATGCCACAAGAAACAAGATGGGTAAACATTATCCGCATATTGACTTGGTGATTATTGTACAATTGACTTGCAATACCCACCTCTGTATAATGTTTAAGTGAAATATTCTTATTTGGGAGTTCTAGAAGATATGTGTTATATAGCCTTAAAGTGTAACTTTAACTTTCAAACCCTATATGTTCACTAATACAAAAATCAACGCATTAACACATAAATAATCTATTCTTTGACACAATTGTAATATGATGCACATTTTAGTAATGGAAAATTAAAATGGGGGATAGGTATAAAAAAATTTGTGTTTTTTTTTTTACTCATGAGCCCTCTTCTTATACATATTTCCATGTTTTAACATCATCTCATGCCAATCCTTCATCAGATGCAGTGAATTACCAAGTCCATCATTGACACAATGAAATACCATGCTAGGATGCATGACTTCATTCACCTTGGAAAGGCGAATACTTCATACATTTGTTGCAATAACATGCAATAATGATGTGGTGTGGTCTATGAGTTAAACCCCACCTTCTTTGATTTTATTGATGATTTCTTGCATTATCTCACTCATTCAAGTAAGCGTTTTTTTCCATGGAGGTGGATGAATTTGAAGGTTGGTTGTGATCTTTCTCTTTTTCCACATTGGGGGAGGTATCATCCGGTCTCAGAAGCTTGCACATATCAACAACCCATGGTTTTTCAGAGTGATCTTCATCGGCCTATTCATCATCAAATTCATTGTCATAAATGTACAAATAAGTAAGGTCCGTAAACATGGTAGCAAAACCTCCATAATTAGATCCATACCATGTCCCACAATATTAAATGATATTTTATTTAGTGAGATTGGTACATGTAAGAAAAATGGCAACTTGATGTTTACATAAGTTTCCATGCAACGCCCATTCACATGTGCAACAAACATATTTGGTGAAAGGAAGTGAGACCTTATATGTCATATTCAAATGTCATTGGTTTCATACCATCCATGCATGGCTAGTTTCGTTCGAATCATCTATCCCATGGGTGACATTAGTGTGAGGGATTAATGTGGCCTTCTCAACATTCGTTTTCACAATGTGTTCCACAACCTTATTTCTTATGAACATGTGTTTTTTCATTTTAGCTATGTGCATGTAGTATTTTGCAACCGTTGTCATGAGTCTCCACACTAACCAATTAATTCGTTGACTTCGAAGCCCTTTTGTTTCCAAAGAAAACCAATGTTTCAATGCCCCATGGTGAGACTTAATTGATGTTTGTGTGTCTTGGTTTAAATGTGGCACTTGTCGAAGCCCCACCATCCACAAATTTATAACAAGATATAGTGTGCATCCATAAATTGTTGTGCATGTATTACATTTCTTTCTACCATATATAATATGGATTAGGGTCATAATGTGGGTATTGCATTTTCCCCCCATATACAGTGTGGATCTTTAAATTATCATGCAAGTATTGCATTTAAGGCTCTCACATATAGTGTGGATTAGGGTCATAATATGAATATTGCACTTTGCCCCCACATATAGTGTGCATCTTTAAATTGTCATGCAAGTATTACATTTAGTGCTCTCACATATAGTGTGGATTAAAGTCTTAATGTGGGTATTGCATTTAGCGCCCACATGGGATTGGTAAGTCCACCATTGGTGTTTTTACCTTAATTCAAAAAATGAATATTTTGGGATATGCACAATATGGCGCAACAACAATAATGGATTAATAGTTAATTCACATACAAACTTGGAAATAATAGGTCTAAAAATATCAAATCCATGAATCACAAAATAAATGTTGGGTGAAGTTTTCAATGATCTTGTTTCTCCTACAAGTCATGAAGGCTTCAATGCTTTCATTTGGTTCAATGAGCATGTACATGACGGTGTGAAGGCCATCCAATATTGCACGTTGCATTTTATTATCTTTGATTTTTTCCATCAAATGTAAGCACCAAACCTTTAAGACATGCCACACACAAAAGTAAACAGGCATTTGATCATCACCCCACATAATCCTAACCATGCATAAAATACCAATTTATTATCATTTCAATTAATAACATTATTTAAAATGGAGAATGTGGGATGAAATTTTGAAATGGTTGCATGTACATAAAAGCTCAAAAAAAGGTAGAATGAAAATAAAACTCACTGCATTCAAAGGAATTTGCCATTCCACCAAATCATCGCATGTTTGGCAGCTTGTAATGATCCAAAATATACAAAGTTAACCAAGAAGAAATATAGGTTTAACTAAAAGAAATAATTTTAACTAAGAAGATATATAGGTTTTTCCAAGGGATATAAGTTTAGTCAAGAAATATAAGTTTAACCAAAAGAATATAGGTTTAGCCAAAAGATGTAAGTTTTGCCAAAAAAGAAAAATTTAGCTAGTAAGATATATAAGTTTAGCCAAAGAAAAGTAGTTTAGCCAAGAAATATAAGTTTAACCAATAAGAAATATAGGTTTAGCCAAGAGATAGAAGTTTAGCCAAAAGAAAAGTTTAACCAAGAAGAAATATAGGTTTAGCCAAAAAAAAGTTTAACCAAGAAAAAATATAGGTTTAACCAAGAGACAGAAGTTTAGCCAATAAGAAATATAGGTTTAATCAAAAAATAGACGTTAGCTAGCAAGATATATAGGTTTAGCCAAGAGATAGAAGTTTAGTCAAGAAATGTAAGTTTAACCAAGAAGAAATATAGGTTTAGCCAAGAGATAAAAGTTTAGTCAAGAAAAAATATAAGTCGAGTGAAAAAATAAAAGTTAGCCAATAAAATATATAGGTTTAGCCAAGAGATAGAATTTTAGTCAAGAAAAACTACAAGTTTAGCCAAGAAGAAATATAAGTTTAGTCAAGAGGAGATAAGAGTTTTGCCAAGGTAAGTAAAAGATTAATTGTTAGTTAGTAAGCAGGGCTAAGATTTAGGTCAATATAGCAGCTAGGTGGGTGGGTAGTAAGGAGGTCAGGGTTGGGAAAAAATTGGCAATGAAAAAAAAGATGATCAAAGGTCAGCAGCCAAAAAAGATTGACTGTGGTAGAACGTTCGTTAACATAAGGTAAAGAGGTGAATGAAAAAGAGGTGAATCATCCAGCCCATCCTACAGACAGAACGGCCAACTGGTGCAGTCATGGGGACTGGTTCACTCTCGCCGGTGTGCTAGGTCACATGACACATACCCCCCTAAAGTGGGGACCGTCCAATTTGGAACTGTCAGAGAGAACCGACAGGGTTACTGATGCAGCATGGGAGATGATAGTGAGTCGACAAGAAACTCTTTTCCAGTGAGTTCCAGTTCCTTAGTTACCGATGGTGGTTAGCTCAGCATTACCTACCAATTAACAACATTCTAACCCTTACCTCCATAGTAACCATGTACATGCATCTGGTTACAGGGTAGTCACCTATTGTCTTAGGAGGCAACCCTTTTAAAGTAAGTGGCTCTCATTTTGGTGAAGACACGTCAAGGACAGACCTCAGAGTGTAACCGGATTGGAGAGTCACGACCATTGATTCAGAGTATAATTGTTGATTCCAGGTCTCCAACATACCTAGGAACCTTCAGAAGTACAATGGGAATACCACCACCCATAGCACCTAAACCTGCAAAAGTACAATAATACAACCCAAAAACCATTAACAAGCATGGTTGAAAAAGTATGCAGATTTGAAAACTCCAATGTGATAACACTCCAAATTATGTACATGGATACAAATAGTATTCTGCAGACCTGTGGGCCAAGTTCAATCAGTACAACCAGCTCATGAGGATAAGTATGATGTAAGGGTTGTCTGGAATCCCGTTGCAGCTGATCCCATATTTGTGTGTCCCAATACTCTTGGGCTCCTTGCCCCAGAATACGCCCACTGTGAACTTGGAATTAAAATGTAACTACATCAAAAGCTGCATTCTTGTCACTCTTTGTCATGACACAAAGAACATCTATACAAGATTGAACTGCAAAGTTATAACTAGTGTTGTGGCTTCAGTTGATATACTCAATAGAGCAGGTCTCCTGTTCCAGTTTATAAAAATCTTAGAAATTCAGACACCTCTTGTTCCAGTTTTTTGAATATTTTTAGAATCACACAATGTATGGTTCCTAATTTTTAAAAGGTATTTCCAGTATTTTTGACCCAGTTGGGTTTTAGGGTAGGCTGTTCTGGAATTCAGTGAATTGGGTCGAAAGTTCCAGAAATAAAGGCTGTTTAGGTAGGCTCTTTGACTGAGTTCTTTGAATTTCTAGAATCCAGATTAAGGGTCAAAACTGGTTTTATGACCTTTGAGAATGGATTCCCTGATTTTTGAGACCTGTTGGTCAAGGGTATATATATATACCCCTATGCTTACCCGTCGATTCCAGGTTCTCAGAAAGAGAACTGCCTAACCCAACACTGGTTGTAATCAGTGTGAGACGGGTATTCAAAACTACATCAAACCCCTACTAGGTATCAAATTTGATATTGTGGTTATTATAAAATAAAATTACCCAGTTCTTATATTTATAATCATGGGTCTCAAACTTTGAAAAAAGTGAAATAACCACCTAGAAAACTGCAGGTTCTTTCGTGAAACCTGGCAGTTCTTTGATTCCTATATATTTTAAATACCCAAAACTTACAATTATTAAAAAGTTCAAAGAACCACCCCACAGTGGTTATAACCGGTGTCAGTTGGTTCTTTGATTTTGAGAACCTCTGCTTCCAGGTTTTTAAAACTTATGAAATTAAAGAGCTTATTGTTTCCATTTTTTGAGAATTTTCAAAATCTTGGAGCCTCCAATTCAAGTACTTTAATACTTTCAGAATAATATATTTTTTTGGTTCTGGGTTTGGGAGAAATTAAAAAAATTACCAGTTCTCATGAAAGAACTGGCAGTTTAGGGTACGTTGATTGACCTGGTTATTTGATCTCTTAAAACCCAAGTTAAAGGTTGAAATTAGTTGTGTGATTTTAAAAACCTTCGACCAAGGGTCAAAACTGGGGTTTTTTTGGTAACTTTGGACAATTGAAAACTTGGCAATCCTCTCAAAAAAATGCCAAAATAAGTTTAATTTACACTACCCAAAATCATCCTAGATATTCTCAAATTTTTCTGAAAAAAGAGACAAAATTTGTCAGAAAAAGTGGCTGGTCAGAACAGGTTCTTTGATTTTGAGAACCACTAGCTAGGGGCATACATATACCCTACCAATACCCACTGGTTTCATGTTCCAGAGAATGAGAATGTCCAACAATGACCAATGGTCAGTTCAACAGGACTACCTTTTTTTTTCTTTTGGAGGAGGAGTTTAGGATGTGGATTTTTCATTTCCAGGAGGTTTAAAGGGAGAGGCAAATGAGAAATAACTCAACCAAGTAGCTATGGGTTGTAACACATGACTAGTCAAAAGTGCTCTTTGCGTATCCAAGAACACAAATCTATTGCAGTAATTACTCATTTTATCCTTTGCCTTGAGTTCTAGTCTTGCAACCAATATAAGTAGGAGAAGATTATAACAAACCTATTTTGGGATTCTCCAAAGCTGGATTTAACTTTTTTTTGTAATGGCTCAATCAAAGATGCTCATCACAAAAGAAAATAAATTGAATCATTGGGAGTCCCCACAACTAATTAATACAAGCCACAATAGTCTATCATATTACAATACATGCTCATAGAAGAATATTTCAAAAGAAAAATCCCTGCAAATTATTAGACTGTGAACTAAGGGCCTGGGTAAGCCAGCACTTCAAGGGTACGTAAGGCGCTCAAAGATATTATCTAGTGTTTTTGGAGAGCACCCTATATTCATGAATATCTCTCTTAGAATAGAGGAGGGATCTTACACTTGCTCTTTAAGACTGGGAGGGAAATTAGGCAGGCATGATTTCCATCCTACTGTTAAGGAGTTGGCACAGTGAGAACCACTCCTCCTAGGGATCTAGACATGTTTAGGTTCATGGTAATTTTAACCTCATGCTTTACAATGGCCAAAGCCCTAGGGTGGGTGAGTTCCCAAAATGCATGGGGAGGAGCCAGGCTATTGCTTCATACTAGGCTCCTTATTTTCAGAATGCCCCACCCTTGGAATTTTACCCTACACGTTCAGCTTCTTGAGTGAGGCCACCCAAGAGGCAATATTTAATTCAGATTTTAAATGTTGAGGAAAGAAAATACAGGGTAAATCTGGGTAAATTGTAAATACCAGTGTTGCACTACTATGGACTATGGACTACCTATGGATTATGGAACATAACGGACTGGTCCTGGTATGGGAGGATTTTGGTTTCCTTCATATGTGGCAGGTGCTGCTATTGTCACTTCAAACTGTTTTCACACCAGTTCCATATTGGTGTTAGGTCTTTTTGCCTGGTATATGGGAGGCATAAACCTGATATTGGTATAAGGTTGGTATTGCCTCAGGTCATACCCTATTGGTATGTTCTTCTATTCCAGTACTCATCATATCAGTGAAATATACCCAGGTTGCTCCATTTATATCCAAAAAACACTTGTAAATAGATATTCATTCCTAGGGATTTTTAAAAAGTTTTTGATGTAGCAAAACTGGCAATCACCCACAATAACATTTAGCCAAATTGGGCTAAAAACCAGATGTGAAAACTGAAAATTATGAGAATCTTTCCGCATTTCTGCTACCTGCTGGAACCTGTTGTAGTGATGGGGCAATAAGTTGGGATTTACTGAAATGGAACTTTTTTCAAGTAACAACACTACTGTTCCCCAATGTTTTTTTCCAATTTTGTGATGTAGATTAAACAGAAATCGTCCATAACAACCCAAGCATCCTTCTATATATATATATATATATATGACTAGCTAATCAAGAAATCTGGGATTTTATTATAAATTTGCCACATCACAAAAGTTTGCAGAAAAAAAATGATTGGTACCTAGCAGCATTGTTATTTGCTTTTAAAGACTTTTTGGGGAGTTTTTTCAAGTGTAAATCAGAATTTCTTTTTTCTTTTTTTTTGCTAATCTTGGCAACAAAAAAAGCTTGGAAAATTATTCTGGAAAACGTTTTCCCATCAAACAAAGATGCATCACAACAAAAAATTCCACCCAAGTCAAATCTGGATATACAGAAGGTAAAAGACCTATTGGACTAGTTTGAATCCAGTACCAAATATATAGTCAATTTTTTTCTTTCAGGTGACGAATTTTTTCACTATTTGACCTGAAAAATAGAATTTTGACATTAAATACCAAGGATTTTGGGGGGAAAAAATGGCCCTAATTCAACAAATTTTTATTTTCTTTCGAAAAAATATTGGCTAGATTTCTACAATTTGTTCCAGCATGTAGCCAAAACTACAAAAAGATTCTCTAAATTTTTTACTTTCAGATCTGGTCTATAGCCAAATTAATCTTCTTATGGATGATCTCCAGTTTGGATACATCTCAAAATTGAAAAAACAAATCCCTGCATATACACCTTCACTTGTAGATAAATAATGGGTGTAGATTACATGTGACATAGTTGAGTTTAGTGGAAACTAAAGTTTTTATACGACCTCAAAACTGATGCACCTAGTTATATGACTCAAGTGCAAAATGAAGTTTTTATGATATATATGCCTAAATTCAATTGTTTTGTTCGAGTTGGGACCCATGTATTACTAAACTTTGATGAAATTATATGGTGTGGTTATGTTGTTGCAATACTAGATGAAGCCTCAAATTAGATCATACATGAAGTCAACAATGACCCATGTTGTGAAGTTTTACATTTGGCAATAGCTCCAATTCACATGCGTTTTTTTTATTAAAAGAGGGGTTCTTGGATGATGAGTTACATTGAACATGACTAGTAATCCTACATATGGAGCTTCAAATGGAAAGAAATCCATGACATGACACAGCAAAATTGGAAAAACACACATACATGCACAAACATACAATTGTAGTCATCATTGGGATCACCACTGATGGTCAAGTTGTGTGTGTGTGCATTAGTACCAGTATCTTGTGGTAAACAACATTGTAAATATACTGTTTTTCCAAAAACATTGTCATCTTCTATAATATAGTGAATGGAAGTTACTGAAAGTCATTGAATGAATGTGATTGTAATGTGATGAATTTTCATGGAATGTATCCCATCAGTATATATGAAATTGGGGATGATATGTGGTGCATGAAATTAACTTGCCAAATGAGATGAGTTTTTTTTCCATGGATGAAATTTCATGGAAACCATACAACATTCATAGTGGAAGTGAAATATCATCTAAAATTTACCATGCCCGATATCAGTTTTAACAATATGTCTTGCCAAAAACATTAACATACAACAACCAAATGACCCATCCTTTTCAAATCTTCGTCCCATATATGTTAGTCCTTGAAAAAAGTCTGATTGCATTCCATTATCATGCTGACCTAAATCAATATGAGCAAAATACATGTACTGTATTTGGAATCATCAAAAGCTCAAAAAATTGATATGTAAAAGGGAACATGCATACAATTGTTAGCAGAACATGCCAAGGAAGAACTAACTCATAAGCGATTCTCAGATCAAATAATTCAACGATTTGTCTTGTATACATTGGTCACAGATGATGCTGAAGCTCAAGGACAAGATCACTCATGGGCCTCCGAAGTTCGATCAACGATTCAAAATTACAAGAATGGTACCGCTCCTGAAGTTCTCATAACGAAGCTGCCGAACTACTTGCGAGTACCTCCGGAACAGTTCACTCCGAAAGAATGGCGATTTGGCCTCCACAACCGTGAACTTGACACTTGTGGAGCAGAGGGTTTGACGATTGCTGTAGCAGGATCTTTCTTTGCCGACTTCGAAAGCGATGATTGGGACAATTTCTGCAATTATGTGGTGGATGATCCTGTGAGGTTTGTGAGATTGTATGGACTGCAGGATGGTTTCACCAAATTCAGTGAGAGGAAGGTGAAGTACTTACTAGCATTAGATGCTCTACTCCTTGTGGTAAGCGATGAGAATTTTGGGGGCAGGCTTCAGTTGGATCTGGGCTGGTATCGGAAATGTCTTCGGACAGAAATGGTGTTGTTGGAAAATCAAGTACCAATGGATCTACCGAGGAAGGTTGCTGAAGTCATGCTACCCTGGGATTTGGAATTGGATACGATTCTAAAGAATGACATGGAGTGGCTGTGCCCCATTTCATTCAATACAAGTCAAAATCCTATCGGTGCCCACTATCCCGACCTAGTCAATTGTAGCCACCTTTTGGATTGCCTTTACAAAATGATATGTGGCCCTGACCCACCAAAGACCGAGGGTCCTTATGTTTCTATAGCGTCTGCAGTGAATTTGAAGATGACTGGCATTAAGATCAAAGCAGTTCCCGGCACATTGAACATGGTTCATTTCAGGGAGGATGTCTGTCCCTACCTATCATAGAGATAGATGACAGATTTGAAACCTTGTTCCGCAATCTTGCAATCTATGAAGGTTTCAGTTTGTGGCATGAATTTCACTATACAGTTGGTGACTATATTCAACTGATGGCAGACCTCATTGGAAGCGTAGATGATGTGAGGCTATTAATCAAGCACGGGGTCATCAAAACACACCTTCGCCCGGAAATGGCAGTACTTGATATGTGGAGAAGCCTGAACGAAGGATTATGGTACAGCTACGTATCAAAATCTACTATTGAAGTCGCCGAAAATCTCTACAAACATTGCAAAGCTAGGAAGAATGTTACCATAAGTGAATTTTTTCAGTTGTTTTGTTCGAGACCATGGTATGCGGAATCTGCCATTGCAGTCACCCTAGTAACCCTTGCCACATTGGTTCAGACTTACACAGCTGTCATTGGTTCCAATAAAATGAGACCTCATTTTTCTCCTGGTTGAACTGATAGTCTACAATGCTGTTACACAGTCTCAAATTTTCCAGAGATTTCAAATTACTTGTGTTTCTTTCACTCAATTTGCTGCAAACTCTAGATATTCATGTACAGGTCTGCAACCACTTGCAGCCACAAAATTTACATTAGGTTAGTTTGCAACCAGCTGAGAGCACAGTCTGTGCATATGTTTGTGAACACCTGGGATTCAAATGTCTGCAAAACCTCATAATTATCTGAAGTAGGTACATAGGTTGTACATAGATTACATAATATCATGGACTGTAAAGCTTTTTGTAGAAGAATTGTTGTAGTCAAGGTTAAAGCTGAGACAATTAATTGCTTGTTTTTTGTAATTGGTGTTATGTATACTTGAAGAAGTTTATAATGGTTATCTTTGAATAATGATCATTACACCAAAATGTGTTCTAGTTCTTTTTTGGTTTTAATAGATTTTGAGTGCATTTGAACAATTTCATGAAGGTGAAATTGATTAACCCCTATTGAACGGGGACCAATTATTATGAAGAGGTGAACTAGTCGTTCACTTGTTAATTATTTAACTAAGAATCATGAAAATTAATTAAATTTAAATTATTTAATATATAATATGATGGATAATTTCATGATTTTTAACTTTTGAATTATTGACATGTGTCATTATTTAAACTAGGTTAAAAACCTAGCCTAGTTATGTAGGCCACGTAATCAACCTAGGCTTATTATAAAGAATCAAATAAAAAAATATTCGGTCAATTTATCATTGTTAATCACACATGCATCACTTGTGAAGTTTGATTCCTTAACGTTTAAAATGGAAGCAAGCAACCTTATCATCAAGTCACCTCATTTGTTGTGATAATATATTACATTGCATTTTATTTATTAAAATATTTCATTTTAAACATTACAAAAATATAAATTTTAAAAATTCATATTTTATTGAGATTTTGTCAAAATGAAATGATTTATTAAGGGCTTTCCAATGGTATGTGGCAAGACACTTACACAAAGAAATCAAAGTGATTCTTGATTTTTAATGATTGAGAATCAAATTGACAATTTGACTCTTGGTTTTCCTTTTGGTCATAATTTATGTTTTAAGTACCCAAACGGGTCATGCAAGTCCATTTAGACATTTACCTTCTAAGAACTTTCCAATGATATAAATAATCTTTTAATCCAATAAATTTTGACCATATAATTGCCCTTTGAAGATTCAAAAGTTCATTGAGACTCCAATTCCCAAAGTGGGAGTTCACTTGGGTGTGTAGGGGTTCATTCCTTCACTCTTTTGCACTTTTCAGAGCATGAAATGTGACTTCTGGGTTTCATTCTTAACCCACACCTTTGCAAGCCCTTGCTTTAGTTGTGAGCCCAAGGTTAGGGATGCAATAATTTGTCGTTATTTTATTAATGGCTATTGGTGGTTAGTAATGGTTATTTTATTAATGGCGATTGATGGCTATTAGTGGTTATTTTTATTAATGGCTATTGGTGGTTAGTAATGGTTATTTTATTAATGGCGATTGATGGCTATTAGAGGTTATTTTTATTAATGGCTATTGGTAACTATTTTATTGTGGCTATTAGTAGTTATTTTATTAATGACTATTGGTGACTATTTTATTGTTGGCTATTAATGATTATTTTATTGATGACTATTGGTGACTATTTTATTGTTAGCTATTAGTGATTATTTTATTGATGACTATTGGTGACTATTTTATTGTTGGCTATTAATGATTATTTTATTGATGACTATTGGTGACTATTTTATTGTTGGCTATTAGTGATTATTTTATTAATGACTATTGGTGACTATTTTATTACTGGCTATTAGTGATTATTTTATTAATGACTATTAATGATTATTTTATTGCTGGCTTTTAGTGGCTATTCGTGATTATTTTATTAATGACTATTGGTGACTATTTTATTGCTGGCTTTTAGTGGCTATTGGTGATTATTTTATCGTTAGCTATTAGTGATTATTTTATTAATGACTATTCGTGACTATTTTATTGTTGGCTATTAGTGATTATTGGTGACTATTTTATTGTTGGCTATTAATGGCTATTTTATTAATGGCTATTGGTGATTATTTTATTGTTGGCTATTAATGGTTATTTTATTAATGTCTATTGGTGACTATTTTATTGTTGACTATTAATGACTATTTTATTAATGGCTATTGGTGACTATTTTATTGTTGACTATTAGTGACTATTTTATTAATGACTATTGATGACTATTTTATTGTTGGCTATTAATGGTTATTTTATTAATGGCTATTGGTGATTATTTTGTTGTTGGCTATTAATGGTTATTTTATTAATGGCTATTGGTGACTATTTTATTGCTGGCTCTTAATGGCTATTTTATTAATGACTATTGGCTGTTTTATTGTTGGTTATTAATGGCTATTGGTGACTATTTTATTGTTGGCTATTAGTGATTATTTTATTAATGACTATTGATGACTATTTTATTGCTAACTATTAGTGATTATTTTATTAATGGGTATGGGTGATTATTTTATTGCTAATTATTAGTGGTTATTTTATTAATGACTATTGCTGACTATTTTATTGGTGATTATTAGTGGTTATTTTATTAATGGCTATTGGTGACTATTTTATTGCTAGCTATTAGTGACTATTTTATTATTTTGAAATAAACTCATCACTCTAGAAAACATAGATGCTAATTACGCTTTTATTTGAAAATTTGTTGATATAAAAATTCAAATAAGAGAAGAGACAAACAATCACAGAATTCCTTAGTGCACCTGAAACAACATTCCACAATCTTTGTCACTATTAATTTGACAAAACATCACATTCAAATAACATAATTTTGAAGTTGAAAGCTAAAATTGTGAGTTTCAAAGTAACCACGCACTACATTAGCCTGGTTTCAGTTGTTGGATCTTCAATGAATGGGACAAGTGAAAACCAGATTGTGATGCTATGAAATCACCATTTTCATTATGGTCCAAGTAATTGCCTGAAAACATCCCCTACATAGAAGGTTGATTGGCCTTAACATGTTAGTTCATGATGTAGGCAAGACAAATCCTCAAGCTAATGGCTCAACTGGTTGGGTTTTATGGATGCCATGCACCTTGCTAGTGGTTGTGGGTTCAGTTCCTCGCTAGGCCATGTTAGGGGTTGCCTGGAATTGCCAAAATTCAATGCTTTCAACCATGTATTTAAGAACTGTTAAGAATTTGAACTCATTTTCCTAAAACAAAATGGTAAATGCATAACATTGGTGTGAAATCTCAATGTCATTTGGATTGACAGTCAAACCAACAAGCATCAAAAGGCATTGGATTGCAGAAAATATCAAGCTAGGATATTCTTGATGTCAATAAATGGAAAAGAAAGGTTGATTTGAATCTCTAACTTATTT
>Ga0116231_10004729_pt1 | contig 27378 bp, 14 predicted proteins | sample S1TSphgellanicum_2_FD_89695 | JGI IMG/M metagenome (GOLD analysis project Ga0116231, IMG submission 89695) | Host-associated microbial communities from peat moss isolated from Minnesota, USA - S1T2_Fd - Sphagnum magellanicum MG | ecosystem: Host-associated > Plants > Peat moss > Unclassified... | reverse complement strand
CTCCCTCACACTTTCTTGCACTCCCGGGAGTCTTGATGTGACTCTCGGGCTTCCTTTTGGCCCGCACCCTTGCAACCCCCTTGCCTTGGTCGCGAGCCAAGGCTAGGGTTGCGACAATCATGTTCTCCTACAGCACCTTGATTCTATTCAGACCATGCCACATTTTTCCTAGTTCAAGTCTAGGGGGGAAGACATGAGAATTCCATCTTAGTCTCCTCTTATGCATTGTGTGTATATATATATGTGCGTGCATCTCTTTTAGTTGAATATTTTCTACCTTTGGCTGGTTTTAGTCTTTTTGTTTAGTAGAGTTTACTATGGATTTACACCCTTATGACACCATACATCACGACATTACACGTCATGACAATTGAAAAAGTTATGGCCCTTCAAAGTAAAGGGGGTCAATAACTCAAAAAAACAACCCATCAAATGCTTTTAAAAATGGTTCCCAAACACTAATAAAATTCCTTGTATGTTACTTTGTTGTTATTAAAGTTCAAAGATGATTTGTAAACTTCAAGTGGTGCCCTTATAACACTTTAAATCTTTTTAAATGAATAAGATATAAAAAAGTTATGAAGTTTCAAAGTACGAGGGGTTCAAAGAAAAAAAAAAGGAGATAAAATGTGCTTTCTAAGTTGCAAAACTTATTTATCTTCTTGTTATTTTTTCATTACTCATTTTCCTTTGCACTTCAAAGAAAATTTCTAAAACTTGATGTAGCGCTCTCATAACATTTTAAATCATTCAAAATAAAACACATATGATGAAAATATAAATAACTGATGAATATGTATCCTTATTAAATTATAAGTAGTTATATTATAATCATAATATAGTTGAACAATAGTACTTTAGTAGTGGTGCACTAGTGGCCATACTAATTGTATCAATGGGAATCATAATCGAAAACTAGTTACAAATGTATCCCATAATGGGTGGTGGAAATGTGAACATGTGGCATGATCGCATGTATGTACATTGTACATTAGTTACAACATAGTTATTATTTTAATGACACATTTATAATAGCACTAAAATAGTTGCCACATGCAACTACAATGCAATTCCTAAAAAAGTCAAACATGGCTGACTACATATGTATGTACAATGTGTATAAATTACCATATAGAAAACCCATTTTCAACTCGCTTACAACTATAATACAACTAACTAATTATTTAACATGGTAATTTATTTATTAATACACCGTATTTTTAAAGGGATAGCTACTTAGTAGTTGTAATATTCAAGGAATAGTTACATAATAGTTGTATATGAGTTGTTTTTTGAGTTTTAGTTGAAAGGTAGTGTGGTTTCAATGGACGTGATTTCTCATAGTGATTTATTCCATTTAGATTCCATATTTGGAAAATAACAAAAACAAAGTCCTTGAGTCTTGTGGTCAAAAAGTGGTACCTTGATTGTGAATATGCTTCATTGTTCTTGTTAAACATTTATGCAGTGTTACAGGTGTAAAAAAAATCAAACAACAAAGATATGAAATGGCAAAAAATCATGTAGTGCAAAAAGTTGAAATTTTTAATTAAACACTTATAACATGGTTGGAATGATTTATCAAAGTCCATGAGCACTAAATTAATTTCCTAATTTTCAAAACTTGAATTACATCACAATAACCTCATAAATGCCACATGGAGTGTCTCAAGAACAATGCAATCTAAAGCTTTACAATACCATGCATAACACATTTCATAATAATGGGTAGTAAGCTTTCAAAAAATGCATATGAAAGAAGTGTTTTGACATGGATTAAACAAAGATAGGAAAGTTGAAGGGAACCCCACTTCCATTAATTAAAGCAAGATTTTACAAAAATAACTGTAGTTTTATTGGCGTGTTACTTTAGTTCTCCATTTCTTACCATACATAGTGGATGATTTTATCTTAAGCATAAAAAATAGTTCCAAATTTTTGACACAATCAAAAGAAAATCTACAATAATAGCTAAAGCCTACAACAATATGTAAGAGAAAAAAATTTTGAAAAATTTCAATGATCACAAGGGTTTTTGAACCACCTACACTTGTTGTCTAATTTATTATTTGGAGGAGTCTTGAACAATTGATGGCATAATTCGTAGACAAGTTAAATAATGGATGCAAAACCCAATGCACACCTTTTCAACTTAGTCAATGTACGGACCAAGCCCTTAAAGTCCATATATGAAGAACATAAAGTTTAAAATTATTTATGTCACTCCCTTTGAATGTATGTGCACATCACCATTAATTGTTTGCAATATGCATACAAATGACAAACCAATGATATGTCAAGATGTAGATAGAATATATGACTAAAGTGTAAAGTTCATGCAACAATCATGTAAAATCTATTACAACTTTGGGAAGGATACAAATGTAATATTAAAAAATTCACGTGAATCTACAACTTCAATATGACAAAACTAAATTTAGCCCCAAATATCTTTTGGACATCATCAAAAGAAAAGTTCATGCAACCAAATTAAATTTAATATTACTTTGTTTGTAATGAAGGTATCAATTTTGTCACTACAAATCAATGTTGTTGTAAATCCTATTAACTCACAAGATGTAAAGGGAAAACTTGAGGAATGCCATTTGATTTTTTTATTTGATCACTTTATACTTTTTTTTGAAATGAATGCAGACAACCAAATTATAATGAGAACCATATTGTTAGATTTGTTGAGAAAAAAAATATTCCAAAGAAGCACAAAAAGTAAGCATCCAATTGAAAAAATGTGGCACATACATGAAAATTATAACTAATGAAGACCCTCTGACACTACAACCACAACAATTTCCACTTGGTTTCAAACATCTTTTCTTGCAAATGCCAAAATCAAACCCCACATGTTATGTATCGCCTGTGTAGTGGTGTAGAAGTGCACATAATAATCACTTTCAAAAACCTTAAAAGGTCAATCAAATCAATGGATTTCAACCTTGGCCAAATATGGTTGATTTTTTATGCACATTCTTCTCTATCTATTCACTAAACTACTTGGGCAATTTAGTTTTAACTTTTCAAATCACATGTGTGTTAAATCATAATATAAACAACATAATGGTAGACTCCACACATTGCATGTAGCCCATATGGGTCAAAACACACTTAAAGGAGCCATAAGCATTACTTTACATTAGTCTTACATGTTTTTTTTCCTCAAAATATTTTTTCATATGAATGAATATTTGAATGATTTCTTCTACAACTTGTTATGAAAAATGATTAGAATTTCCCCCAATAAGTCAAAAAAAAATTTAATCATTTTTTAATAAATATGAATTTGTAAAAATGTCCAAATTCCTTGCAGATTATATGTTTCATTTTGAAAAATGATGATAATTTGTAATCATACCAAAAAAAGTTAATTTTTAAAGTTCAATTTAATGTAATATAAAATTATTATTTTTCAATACATCATGTACATTATACCCCATTTATTTGTGGTAAAGCATTCTTGAAGTTTTGAATTTTTGAATTTTCAAGTGTATATATATTAAATTTTTTTAAGTTTTAGAATTCCAATTTTTTAAAATTGTGAATTTCTTTTAGTGTGTCTAATAGGTTATTATCATCTCATTTTTTTACCATCAACTTACTTTTTATTATATGAATCCTTTGAAAGCTCTTTGTAAAAATGTCTTTTTTTTAATGACAGAAATTTTCACTTTCAAAAGTCTTTAACTAAACCAAAACCTAAAATTGGATCAAATTGATTTTTAATTTGAGTTTCTTTGCATTCATGTGTGTTAAAAAAAAATTATGTGCCATGATTACCCTAGTTTCAATCGGCAAAAAGAAAATCTCTAATTTTTTATGACAAATTTGACATTCGACAACCTTGTGGCTCCTTTGAATGTGTTTTGACCCATATGGAGTTCAATGTCCAAAACTTCATGTTGAAACATGCCAATTGCCTTGTAAATTTTCACTAATGGTACATTGACAACTTGAATATGTTTGTATTGAACAAATGTGATGCACACAACAACTATGTCTAGTAATATAAGTTTGCATGCACAACATGGGATATACAGTAGTCGTCTAGCATGTGTCATACACATATAAAATAAGACATTTATATGTTTTCTTAAACCATTTAATAAAAAACATCAAAAGAACTTTCACCCAATGGAAAGAGTCTAAAAATTTAAAGCCCTACTTCAACAAATCCCTTGTATGTAATGTGGGGATCACATCAATGCTACCAATTTTGCTTGCTCATAGATCTGAAAATTCACAAATATAGGAAAATGTTAGATCACAATTTCATTCAAAACATAAACTCATATTACCAAAAGGGTGTGTATGAAATTGACATGCATAGATGCATGGACAAAGTTACCTCCATAAAAAGATAACTTTGTGTTCAATTTTGTGCAAGTTTTCACCCCCACAATAGTTGCTTTTGTTTTCTTTGTTGTGGAAATCCTTTTATTAATTGACACCTTTGACTTTTTCAACTTTTTTATTCAAGGTTCAACACTTCGTTCATCATGATTGGAAAATCCAACCTTTTTACCTTTATTGTGCATGCTTGTTGTTGTTGTACATTCTTCTTCAAACATTCTAGACAAAGAATTTCTATTGTCTTTTACATTAACCCCCAATTGTGGCAATTCCCCATCAAGCATGTCCAACACCTTTCTCACATGATCTTTCTTCTATATCCAAGCTGGAGTTAATGCTTCATGTTCTTTTGGTTCTTTGATTTGTAGAACACACAATCAAGCCTTGCAATTGGGTGATGTGGCCTCTAAGGGATCCTTGCTTGATTTTGTTGAAAAGATTTGATGTTCCCTACAAACCAACTTATAATTATGTGAAATCTAATGGGTTTAAAAAATTGATGTCTTTGATTTTAGACTCTAGTTGGAAAGGACTAAGAGGTTTGGAACAAATCTGTTGTTCCACAAGCCCACATTAGAATCCACATTAGCATGCAAATATGTCTAATGAAAAAAAAACATAAAAGATGAAATCATTAGAAGAAAACTAGGTGTTTTTAACCAATCAATCATTTGTGACTCCTTATGATTATTTGTCGCTTGCAACTAATGTTGGTTATTTCTACAATTAGTTTTTGGAGTTGATCATGCTTGCAACTATGCTCCAACTAATTTACAACTAATGTTTTTTTCATCCTTTTATTTGAACAATTTTTAATATATTTTTCATCCAGGAAGATTCATTTATGTACCATTAATTGCAAATGTGTCCAAATGAGTCATAACCCTCTTAGTATTCAATGTGTATTATGTGTATTTTAAAGTGTATGGGTTTACAATGGTGTACTAAATGTAATCTGCCCATTAATATATGAGAATATATTAAGATGTACATGTGTATAATATGGATTATATATTTTGTTTGGTGTATTCAAGTTATATGTAAGTTACATTTGTACACAAACTATTGTTAATTTTTCAATCATCAAAAAATTTGAGCAATTCCAGAAAATATATTGTAAATAAAGTACAATGATTGAAAAATCATTGTAATCACAGTAGTTATACATTAATTACAATAATTATTTTATTTATGATTGAACTTCGTATTCATAATTTCTAATTTATATTCAATTTATTATTCCAAATATTCAAAATAATTTTATTATAGTAAAAATCATTGATATAATTATTGTAATTATATTGATTTCATTACATTAAGTTACTTTATACCTTACTTATAATTTCAAATAAATCCAATACATTCCAACATATAGACTATTACATTAATTATTTATAATTTTTGAATCACAATAACATTATTGTAATTAATGTATAATTTTTATAAAATCATTGTGATTAGTTTACTTATACATTGATTATAATAGGCACATAATTTATAATTCAGTTTAATTAATCATCATTTTAATTCTTAAATATTTTAAAATTTAGAATTTTCCCACTATGATTAAATGAATTAATAAATATTTATAATTTTTAGGATTATATTCCAGTATACTATATTATTTAGTATGTATTTACAATACATAATTGTTACTACTTCATAAAATTTTAGAATAATTTTACTTCACATTAAAAATAATTATAATAAATTGATATTTCCCCGTCATGAAAAGTAATTATTCTATTTACAATAATTAAATTTTAATAATAAGAAAATTATATCCATAATTGAGAAGTTATGCCCTATAATTAAGATTTTATTTCAAAGTTTTAAAATAATATTAAAATAGTGAGCAAAGTTGATGTAATTACTGTATTTTTTAAAAATTAGACAAACTAAATAATTGTATGTATTACTCATTATTCTACTTTTTTTTATAGTAAATACTAAATTGTTAATCTAACAACATAAAATTTTATATTGATAATTATTATTCTACAGTAACATAAAATTATTGTGTAATCATTATTATTTATTTATTTATTTGTAAGTTAGAAATACAATACTTGTATAATTAATTTATAATTGATCATAATTCCTCATAATTTTTTTTCCATTTAATTTTTTTAAATAATCATAATTTAATTCAAATAATAATGTAATGACCATAACTACATGGATTGTAATATAGTAAAATAAAATATTTATTTTGTGTAACTACTTGTCTATAATAAATCATTTTTCTAACTAACTATAAACTATTATATTTGTTAATTACAAGTTACACTAAATTGTGACAACATAGATTTATATATTACATAATTGATATTCTTACAATTATGGAAATCAATTACTGTAATTAATGCTACTTTACTTTAAAATCATTGTAATTACTTTAGTTAAGAATTAATTATAGTATATGCATAATTACTTTCTAACTGAACATTATTATTCTGTAATTTATAACTTTAAATCTGAATAAATGTTTTGGAAAAATTAAAATGTAATTAAAATAATTATTGTAATGAATTTAATTGGAGGCATTATTATACAACAATATAAAACATTAATTTAAAATTCTGCAATTACTTATCTATGATAAATATATTTATAATAATTTTACAATAGTTAGAGAATTTAATGTATGTTCAATAGATTATCATATGTAATAATTACAAATAAAACAAAAACATTTAGTTGATTGATGGAAATTTTACATTAAAAAACTAAATATATAGTAATTACTATATTTCATTTAATATTAATTATTAAATGAATAATTTGTGTAGGAATCTATTTTTAATAGAAAATTTTAATTCATTATTTATAATCTGAAAATAAATATTTACAATGTTTTTAATAATATGTTACGATAGTAATTAAATTATTTTTACATTAATTACATTATTAAGAATTCGATCAGATTTTAAAAAGTAATAGAATATATTTTTTATTTATTTATTTATGATTTATCTATTGATCACATGTGAGTAATTGGATAGCTAATTAGTTAAATACTAAAAAATTATTAGTTATTTAAGTAGGTGATAATGAATATTTAATATTTGTAACTTATAATTTATGTTTTAAATATATGTTAAATTTAATCATTATTAATTAAATGATTATCTAATTATTTGGTGAGCCATGTACTTAAATAATTGTATTGTTTAAAATTTTTAAAACTAAGAACAAAGGGCATGAGGAAAGTTTTGGAATTATAATTTAGTTTTTAAATAAATTGCAATTTCAAAACTTATGCCATATTGTTTGTTCTCCATTCATATTTTGAAGATTATATAAACAAGGGCTGCGATCATTCAATTTCAACATTAAGTACATGTTGTGCACATTTAAACACACATTGTTAGGTGGTTGCTGAAGATCTATGATTAAGTTGTCAAATGTTTGTCCTCGTGCTTTGAAGTCTATGAGATAAAAAGTTGGGGCAATTGGCAATTGATATCTATTGAGTGAATGTTTTGGAGTTGTTTGATTCCAATATGTGATGGTGATATTGGAAATTCCTTGACATGAGTATTATTGGTATGACATTTTAAGGGAGGCCTTCTAATTTTATGTTTTGAAATTTTATGTTCTTTTCAATGAAATCATTAAAAATTGATTAAAACATTTATGGAGGGATGCATTGTAACATCTTTCTGTATCCATTTCGAATTTTGCACCTATGAGGGATATATTTTCGATGTATCTAATGTTTTTTACAATTCCAAGTTTAGGATATAAAATTTCAATAATAATGATTTTCATTCCTTCATAGATCTTAAGGAAAGGTGTTAAACATTGAGTTTTACTTGTGAACATTGTTTGTCTTGTGATGTATTTGATATCATTACATATTGGACCTTTTTTTTATGTGTTAGTTGCAACAATAATGTAACATTTTTGTTTTGATATTTTTGAATGGATATCTATCATGTAATGGTTTATGGCATTTCGTAATTTGTTACGAGGAACTATAAAAGTTGTTGTCCTCCATGGATCATCAAATAAGTTAACATTTAAATTAGATAGAAAATGGGTCAAAATCTAATTTTAGAATATTTCTAATTTGAAGGTTTTCTAAAAGGGTAGCATATTGAATGTCTTTGTTTTGTCTCATTTGCTTTGTTATAATATTATTTGGTCGAATGTAATTGTCCCAAAGGCTTTTACCTATGAATTTTTTTTGTGTTAATTTTGTGAATGTAAAAATCAATTTTATGTTTGTTGAATATAATGGTGTGTCATTGATTGGTGGAAATTGTAAAAAATCTCCCATGAACATTATGTTGATTCCCCCAAATGATAAAATGTTAGATTTTAGTTTTTGTAATTTTAAGTGTATTGTGGCAAGCAAAGTGCAACCTACCATAAATATTTTGTCGATAATGATGAATTGAATATTTGGCCATATGTTTATGATTGAATTAAGTTTGGTTATAGCTATGTGTTTATTGATTGATAATCCCAACAAAAGGTGTATTGTTGTTCCATTTATTAATAAGGCTACATTTGCAATGTATGCTGCAACTCTAAGTTTTTGTTGTTTTTTGGTTTTCAAAAAATAATCTTGAATAGCTCTAATTATTTTTGTTTTATTAATACCTACAACTCCTCCTACATATTTTAATAATTGATTATTTATTGTATGTGCAATGAAATTTTCAAATGAAATGGCTTGTAAATATTTAACTTGTATTTTTTATTTATGATGGTTTTAATGTGTAATGGTGAATAAATATTTGTTTCATCAATGAATGTTATGTTTTCATTTTCATTTTTAGTATCATATGATTGCATGTCATTAAATGGTAAGTGGAAAATCTCAAATTTTGTATTCTCAATTGTATAGGTTGTGTTTGAATATGGATGTGAAATTTTTGATGTTGATTCATCAAGGTTTGATATTTGTGGAATTTTCAAATCTTGATTCCATTGTTTGATCAAAACTTGAGGTTTGATAATGAAATTTACACTATGATTATTGATATTTTCATTTTTTTATATACCTATAATCATATCTCCAAATCATATTAATTTTCAATTATATTAATAAGTTAGATATAATTTACAAATGTTGAAAAAATTAGATTTATTTTTTGGATTTCTCACATATGTAAATCTAATGTTATATGTTTGATTTAAAAATCTAATTACAATGTAATTTGTTATTTTTATCAAAAAATTCAATTATGTTTTTAAAAATTTAAAATGTCATTTTTTATGGCAGTTTTTTGTTTTTTCCATGTTGATTCAAATAGTTTTGATGTAGTTACTATGGTTTTTTTTTTAGCAATTTTTTTTTGAAAACAACTTCTTAGTTGTCATGCCAAATTAAATCAATACAATTTTCTTTCCAATATTGATTCCATTCTGATATTTTATTTTTATATTCTTTGATGAATTTTGATTCATTCAAAGAAATGTATAATGTTGCATCTGCATATGTGTTAACGAATGACACTTGATTATAATTTCCTTTTTCCCCCACCTAGTAAGATCCTCCAATGAATAATCCAAAAGCTCTTTCTTTTGTCTTTAGGTTAAAGAACATGTTATGATAGTTTGAACCTTTTGGGAATGCACCCCATTCGACATCTTTTATGTTGATGATGTGATAATCATGCTTTTTGTATTGATCATAAATAATTTCTTGAATGTCATATTCCTACAAATAAATTTAATGATTTATAATTTTAAAATTATTTATATAATTAATGGAATTTATGTGTGTGATATGTTTGAATATATGAATTTGTTTTGAATTGTGTAGATGTAAAGACATTTACCTTGAATTTGGATGGGACTGTAATTTCTGATTTGTCAAACTTTTCCACTTTGTATAACTATGACAATACATATATGTGATAAATATGTTTAAAGACTCTAATTAAAAATGATGACATAATTATTAATTACGATTTTTTTAAAAACACATTTTATCATTTTATTCAAATGATAAAAATATAATGAAGGTGAATGATTCATCATAATATATGTTATTGGAATTTATTTTATTTTATTTTATTTTAAATGGGGTTTTTTAAATTTATGATGTATTTAAAATAACCTTTTATAAAATTTGGAATTATGGAAAAATTTTGTTGATGTCAAAAAATTGTTTATGTTCTATATTTTTGAAATCAAGCAAATTTCTTTTTCTTTTCAAATTTTGCATCTACAAAATCAAATTTTATTTTTGAAATGGGAATTTTTTTCATAAAATGTCATTAAAGTGAAAGTAATTTATCACATAAGGTTTCCAAATCATGATATTCAAGCCTCCAAAATTTGACAATTTTTTATTTTGTGAATGTTTTGAGAAAAATTTCAAATTCTCTTGAAAACACCACATTGTGAATGTGCTTTGAGATTCCGATAAATTTGTTCCATATTTTCGGGTGTCTTCATTAGCAAGTTGAAATGCTGACCATTCAACTATATTATCAACAAGTTTTTTCCACTCATTATTGAAACTTCTCAAAGTGAGCAAATGATTGAATGTTGATAATAATATGTGACGACATTTATGTATGTCAACTAATGTTATGTGACTTCCTACTTTTGATGGCATTTGCTTTGCTTCATTTTTGTTCAACAAATACCAATATCGATTTTCATCTACCTCCATTAAAGTAATGATGTGCATTATTTTTGGAAATAACAATGTTGTTACAATGTCATTTGGGAAAGATTCAATGTATGAACCAGCCATTAAAATTTTCTTAAATATTCAAATGAATAATATAATTTTTTTGTTATTTCAATGATGATATATATATATTGCAAAGAAAAAAGTTTTTGCAAGTAAAAAAAGTTACTTGTATTGAAATTGAAATGATTTTGGTTTAATTTTTTTGATGTCTTCAATAGAATTGCAATGGATTACATGTTTTTATGTATTATGAGAAATTGTAAACATGAGATTGTCTAAGAAGCCATAATTATAGTTACTCATTGTACTTCCTACAAAGTTTAAGTATTTTACATTTGTAGAAGAGAGTAAGATTTCATTATGAAAAACATTCCATTGATAGGTGACTGTGGAAAGAAAATAAATGTGTTGACAATGAGTTACAAAGTAAACCTATAACATTATAACCCATTCATATCAAGATTAAGTTTTAAAACATATATTGTGAATTGAAATTAACTTCATGTCTTTTTTAAATTCTTACATATAGGAGAAGGGTAGCCCTTTTTGCCCTTCATATAGAGTGAACCATCCAATCCTCTTAGGTTGGGAGTTGTGTCTTGCAATTATGCAAGTTCAAAATTGTGCAAACAAGAAGAGATTTGATTGACCCAATTGCTGACTTTTAAGTAATCTTCCACATGAAGTGGAATAGAGTTATTTGATGACTTAAAACCTTAGCTATTCTTAAACTAAAGAAAAATGGTCATAGCTCAAAGTACACCTATAAATGTCATATGTGCTTCAATATAAAAAGCCCATGAATTGTCAAATTTCAAAAGCCTTTCAAATATCAAATGAATGAATAGTCAATTTGACTATTTTAACTACATGTGGAGAGAGAGAAAAAAAGAAAAAATAAAAGAAATATAATAGCTTTAAACCATGTATCAACTAGCTCTTAGCATAATGATTCCTATTAAACCATTTGCTGGACATCACTTCACATTTGTTTTAAATGCACACACCAAAAAAAAAACTACATCAACTCCATGAAATTCAACATTCTCTAGATGCATGTTGAATTCCCACATTCTTTGGAACTACATTAAGGAATTTGTATCCCTAGCATGATATTCATAATACATGTTTAAAACCCATGCAATTAAATATCAACTTTCAAATTTTAGATCAGTAATCATGGTTTTCAATAAAAAATAAAAGCAACTTTAGGTCAACAATCAAAGTTGTCAAAAACATATTAAAACTACATGTGAATTGCAATCTCGATCATATTTCAATATGTATCCAATAGGATTTATTCAACATCTATTAAGGATATAAATTACGCTTTGGAGATGTTTTTAGGATTCCAAAGACTCATGGTGATTTACATTTTTACATATAATACATTAAATTGACATTGTGCAAAACTCATTTAGTGTTATAATTTTACATTCATTTGACTAAATTACATTTCATTACTATATTTTCCTCATAATTGTTGGAATTTCATTTCCACTCCTAATTTTCTTGTTGGGTTTATTATTTACCTTCTACTATTAAAATTACCATATGCTACTTGATTTATGCATTGCTACAATTACCATTGACCATTGAATTTTAAATGGAATCACTAGTTAATTGTTAATATAACTATTGTAATCATCTCCTACAATTGGAAATTTCTTTATTGTCCATTGGATCGTAGAGTTACTACATAAAATTTATGAGGACTTCACCATTTTACTTGCTAAGGTCTTTTCTCATATCCATGACAATCATCACATTCTTTGTTCCCAACCTGCCCCCATTCAGGACACAGCCAACAAAAAAATCACAGGTGATTTTGAAACCATCTCTAGTTTCAAGCTTGAAATTGTCTCTAGTTCAATGCTTGAAATTCTTATATGATAAGGGTTTAGGGTCCATCAATATAGACAAGCACAGAAACAGAAAGGAAGTAGTTGCTTACTAAGTATATGGGTAAGGACTAGTTGTTTGCATATCATTGTTTGTTTTGGACTATTGAAGAGACAACATGGACCCAAAATTTTGTGCCACAAAAACAAGCAACAAATGTTTTTGTTGAGAAAATATAATGTCCCAAAGAATTAAAAGGATTTGCATAAAATACTTTTAGCCATGAACCATATCAAGTAAAGTGATACACAGATTATGAAGTTAACATGTGAAATTGTGGTCATGTTACAATTGTAGTCTTATCATTTGTGGGCTATATCACAACAAAAGGACTATGCATTAAAGACATAAGAACCTAGTCTTTTATAAATGTACACAATCTTTGAGCTGAAGAATATACAAGGTGCTAATCAATTTTTTTTGGTAGGAAAACAAATTTAAGTCAATTTGTAATGTTAAATGTGTAGTTCACTCATTGAAGGAGAAAATGTTCAAGTCTATAAGGCAAAAACACTATGTTTAGATTCATTGTAGACTATAGTGGCTTAATGGATTTTGGCCTCTATGTAATAAGTATATTTTTTATATGAAGATTTTTTGAAAGATGATATTTTGGCTTGTGTTGAAAATTGATCACATGAATCCCTCTTCATAATGCTTATCATTGTACTATAATTATTCATAAGATGTTTTATTTTACGGATTTATTAATTACAAGAGTCCCTCTTCACAATGTTTGTCACCTCAATGTAATCATTCATAAGTATTATAAATATTATATTAAGACTATTTTATGAAATTGATCACCATGAGTTCCTCTCCAACATGTAAATTATCACTTTCCTCTATGGTATTATAAGTATTTAGGGATTATTTATGTTGGAAAAAACCCCTGAGGTAGGCCTCTTTTTCTCAATCTCCAAAATTTCTTTAAATACATTATAAATTTAAAAATGGTTGACCAATTTTACAACTATCTGTACAATGTGTGTTATTGGTCTTAAGGTTATCTAGATAAGGTACAAAGGAATAATGTTATAGTGAAAAAAAATAGTAACGAATAAAATTGTAACAAAAAAAAGTAAGATAAACAAAGATAAAGTTGGTGAAGAAAGGAATGAGGCTACATCTTTGACGATTCAGGTGATTTGATGGCTTAGGTGGTTTTTCTGCTAATGCCCTTCTTCATTCTTGTTTTGTTTCATTGTCTTTGGGATGAAGTAGGCGAATTATGGTAGAATCCTTAGGTTGTCAACTAGGTTGCTAACATCTTGAATTTGAAAGCTATAATCCTAGCACTAATGGAACTTCTAAGGGGGCAGTCAACATGGGTGGAGTAGCGAGTGGTTGTACGAGCCCTTGGACACCTTGTTATTTATGGTAGTACCTTCCCTGATGTTGCAACCAATAGGGACATTTTAGAGCTTGCAATCTAGCTGACCATCAATGCTGTGAAGATTGTATACACCCATTTTTTGTAGTTTGTAAACAAGCAAATGAGTTACCACTATGACCTATTGACACGAGGAATGGGGGGCCTAGAGATGGAGTCTCAGAAAGCAAAAGAGTGGGCAAGTCAATTGCAATGCTAATCACTACAATTGATCAATTACTTTCCCTTTAAGGAAAAGTTTTTCCCCACAATTTGCCACATGGATTTCTTAAAGTAATTTCCATGTATGTGGGGAGGACCTGTGAATGAAAGTTTGCCTACAAGAGAGGGGGTTTTACACACCATCTGTCACCAGAAACTAAGGAGGTTAAAGGTTGCAAAGTCTCCATGCATCATTGAAGCCTTGTGTAACATTGCACACTCCTCTAATGATTGGCAATACATGGTGGTGGACTATTTGATTTGGCTATTACAAGATTCAAATACATGATTCAAGGTTGAGACCTTTTCTCTCTCTACATTATGCATAACAAACCTATATGCCACCTAATGAACCAATAGATAAATGCCGCCCATGGGAAGTCTTATTTGAATTGAAATACTTATTTTTTATGGCCTCTTTTGTTCCTTTCTCCTGCTTGTCAACAATTTGTCAATTCAAAGTTGAAAAAACAATTCAAGATGTCAAGACAATGATTATTTTTGTTACAAAATGTGATGTTCTACAGGGATTGTGGTATGTTATTAACTTTAATGTGTTGTTTTTTTAGGTGTTAAACATTGTTGTAATGGCATTGGAGAGATTTGGCAAAGTTGTCAAGCTTGGGAGAACACAAGCAACAAAGTGAACTAGTCACTATTAGAAGGGTACATGCCACATTCATCCCCTCCTCATGTCATGCACACCTCCTTTAGAACACAAAAACTATTGGACAATATTTTTGCCCACCAAATAAAATCAAATTGGGAAAAAGCAACACCAAAGGAAGACATGTAGTTAAAGTAAGCAACAGCTCTAGTTGTAAAATTGGAGGGGAATGCTCACTTTTCTTTAGGGGATGTTAATGGTGTTGCACAACCCACCATCAGATCTCCTTTAAACTTAAGCACATTTGACATCTCCAGCAACTAGATCATGCATTGGTTGCCAAAGTTCCAACCTGCGTGCATCATATATATGGAATTATTTGGTGCTCAAGTCAATTTTTTCCTTCCTACTAAAAGTTAACTCCAAAGAGCCCCTTTCCCCCTTGCCCAAATGCATGCATGCATTTCCAAGGGCAGAATTTTTTTGACAAAACAAAAAGCTTTATCATAATTTGCACTAGTTACAAGTAAAGATCTAGAATTCAATAAGAGGTCAAATAAAAAAATCAAGTTGAATATGACATGAGACATTTAAAAATTATATATGGAAAGAAAAAAAGTGAACAATTAATTCACCTTAGCCAGAGTGAACATGGTGCAGTAGTAGCTATGAGCCTTTTCATTCCACTTGACAAACTCATGGACTACCGTGTTAGAGATTTGCATGTAAGATGCCATAATGGATCCTTTTTTGTGTGGACTTGATGAGACTACAACAAGGTTAAACTACATATCCTTTAGCTCTGCCACTTGTAGAAAAAGTTTCATAAACATGCACCACTAAAATAAACTTATACAAAACTACAAGCTTGTAGTTCAAACTACAAGCTTCAAATATTGATCTTCTGCTATGAGGTACCCATTTGAGACTTGGTTAAACTTTGACTCATGTTTTTGCCAATTTGCTAAAGATGAATTGCACAACTACTTTGAGTCTTCATCATACCTTGACCTTGAAAAGTTGACCAAATGATGCTAGTTCATACTCTATATAATCCTACATGTGTGATGAGAACAATGACTCTACAAGACTTGTACAAGTGCATCACACACGCATTGATGGGTAATTGATTAGAAGAACTCAACTTCATACACTTGTTGCTTACACATCTATCAAATCATCAACAACAACTTTTGTCACGACACCAGCTGCAAAATGTTGGTATCAATTCTATTCTTTACTACCCATTTTGAGAAATATTTTTCTCATCAAAAGCTTAGTTTTCTTTCATATGAAAAAGTTCCTTGTATTACTAAAAACATCTCTAGTGGTGGGTGCTCAGTATGTGACCCTACAAAACATTTCTCACATCCAAGTTTTGTAATTTTATTTTTTTTCCAACCCACCCATAAAACAAAAACTATGACTGCAAATAGGTGGAGGGGTGTAGTCACAATCAAACAAGCCAAAAAACATGTTAGGCGATCGCCAAAACTCTATAAAAATTACAATTTTGTTAGATGTATTTTTGTGGTGCCACTTTTATGCCATGTTAATCATGGAATGTAGTGTTAAATGACTAATATGAATGTTGAAGAATTCAAAAAAAAAAAAAAAAATTGGGTTTTGGTTTTAATAAATGACCTTTGAACTTGAACAATTATTCCACCAAAAGTAGTCAATTTACAAATTACTAAGCTAACAACTCCCTTTATAAAAGAATTTTGATGAGAAAAAAATTTAAATGATGTTAATGGATTATCCACACTCAAAAATCATTCACAATTTGAAATTTGCGAAATTTTAAAATTTAAAATCTATTGAATAGAATTATAAAATTTCAAGAGTCCTTTACCACATGTAAATGGGGTGTAATGTACATGACATGTAAAACAAAGTTGTAGTGTATGAAATAATAAAATAAAACACTAAATAATTAGCATATTTTCATGCAATTTGAAATTAAGATAATTTTTCAAAACAAAACAAAGAATTTGGTAGAATCTATACACTTTTTAAAAAATTTGGTTATTCATGAAAAATTAATACAAAAAATGTGATGTATTGAAAAAATTATATGCATTTTTAGTAACATATCGCAAAAAATTTGATCCCAAAAGTCCTTTCTATGAAAAATTGAAAATGACCACAAAAAGGATTGTAATCCTTGAGTTCTTCATCACCATTGGTTCATTTGATTGTGATTACACCCATAGACTATTAATAACAAAATAATCAAACTAATCATTATTATGATTAGCCAATCAGAAACATGGAACAGCAGTCAAATCACATTTATTACATTTGTTTTTGGTAATTGATAGGCTTTGTTATGCTTTTAGCAACCTTAGCAAACTATGCAAAAATGTTGGGCCAAAACCATTTTGCAAAGCCAAACCAACATGTTTTGATAAGTTTTTTTATTTAATTTTAATTGCAAGGTCACACACCATGGCCAAATTGGCGATGATTGATCAACCTGGTAATAATAATGATACATACATACCCTAGGCATTAAAATCTCCACATCTAAGGGCTTGAAGCTCATATGTAAGTTTTTTTGTCCTTTCATAAGCTCCAACAAGAAAACATAGATACTACCACCCACAAAAAAATAGGACTATGAAAAATGGGAGATCTTACCCCCCTTAGGAGTGAGTGATGGCTCAATGGTATAGCCCTTGTTTGGTAGCACAAAAGTCCCAGGTTCAAACCACTAACTGGTCAATGAACTAGGCAAAAAAAACACTTGTTGTGTCATGTGTCAATGGGCTTGACTTGGGGGTTTAAGTAATGTGAACAACTTGTTAATTGGGTTTGTTGTTGTGTTTCAAAAATTTATATAAAAAATGGAGATCTTCCTAGTGGCTCTTGAAAAAAAGGAAAAAAAAATAGAGATCTTGCTAATGGGTGTCACAAGTGAAGGGGACCGACTTACTTGCTATAAGCCCCCATTTTCAAGATGAGGAGGACTTGCAAGAGAAGGCTTCAGTAGGAGTTTATCCATCAAAGTATGTATTCATTATTATAAAACCTTCTACAAACAAACAAGAAGACTTTGTATAGTTTAAAAAGGTTACAATTCTTTTTCTTCTTTTTTTCTTCTTTTTGCATTTTCTTAATGCTATTGTAACACTCTCCAAAACAATAGGACTTCACAATTTTAAGACTTGGGAATTTTTCCCATAAATCCCTCCCCTGGCCCCCACTTCCCCCCTAATCAGAAAACACCCATCTTGCTTTCATTGAGAGCCACAAAATATGATAGAAATTTTTTGTATAGTTTCTAATTTTCACATAAAATTTTTGTTAGCTTCTCTCTCCATGCTCTATTTGCACTCACCTAAACAAGAATGGCCATGACCACACTGGGTGAAAGGAAACTTTAGCAATAATCATGGCCTCATATTGCATTGTCACTATCACCTTAAGTAATCATCTTCTTATGGTCACAATCCATTTTATTCATTTGATTAAATTCAATTTTTCCATGCTTTAGAAAGTTTTACATAAGGTTCAACCTTTACTTGAAAAAATTTGAACATTGTGTAATTTCTTGCTTTCATGCACTCAATACAAACTATTGAAGAACAACCCAACAAAAAAAAAGTTGTAAGTAGAAGAAAATTAGAAAAAAGAAAAAGATTTGTACCCAAGATCTTAGAGTAAACAATGGAAAGAGCCTTGTGGAATTTAGGTATGTTTTTACAACCACCCTCTTCTTTTGTGCCCAAAGCAAAAAAACATCCTTATTTACAATTGTCAAGTCCATGAACATTGGCCTAGATGCCACCTATTATTGCATGGCACTCATTCCTTTGTTAAACTATGCAAGGAGGAGACTTGTGTTATGTAGATCAAAAAATTACATCATCACTTCCAACAACAATAATAAGTAAAAAAAACATGCACGAAAAAAAGAAGTTTGAATGTTGTAAACCTTAACCCTTCAAAAGGCAACCCAAAAAACTTCCTTCACCTATAGGAAGGATGATGAAAGGACATAATCTAATTTTTGTTAGGCTTTCTCCTTGCTTGCTACTACATATCCATTAAGAAAATGTAATGTTCATTATTATTTCCTTACTAAAAAGAGTAGAGGAGGAGGAGGAGGAGGAGGCGAAGGAGACCTAATCCAAGGCAATTTAGAAGTGTGATCATTCATTGAATCTCCAATTGTAGCCCTAGATCAATCTTCAATCTTGCTCCTGCTTTCCACTTGTGCTCCTATTTCAGATCTAAAAAAAAAAGAAAAAAAAGAAAGAGATCAGTTAGTTCAGTCAATGCAATTTTTCCTTTTCTCTCTTCATTCTAAATGATGGATTCATTCATGTAGAAGCTTAATTTTGCATCAGATTTCAACCCTTTCTTCCCATAAAAATAGGCACTAAATTCAATTGACAAAAAGATAAAAACACATTATGAGAAACAAAGAGAAACACATAATCAAGCTTCACAAAAGCAAACCCCAGCAACAATAGCAACAAAGATAGAGGACTCAAACAAAACAAAACACCCATTCGGCTAAGTATATGTCGGTAGAAATGAGGAGGAAAATAGTCAAAATGTGGTTGCAAAAAGCACAAGCCTCCTACATAAGCTTCATTCTCCATCTCATCGTCACTTGTTGACATCGCAACTCCTTTCATGAAATTGCTATTCTTTGCGTCTCTTCCTCAAAAAGACAAATGTGCAAGCCACAAATCCAACTCATTCAAATTCATCAATTGTAAAGAGACGACAAGACAAATTGTCTTTTTCATCACAAGGACGATGAAACAAAAACAACAACGAAGAAGGGCAATAAGAGGCAAATTGCTTGAACCGTAAAATGGAATCTACCTTGAACAACACATTACAACTAAAATATGAAAAACAATTAATTGTCAAAACATCCAGGGCAACCATACAAAAAAGACCCCATAAACCAGTTCCTCAAATTCTTGTCACTGGAGTTAAATATTGGGACATGTGGCAGCACGTCATTTGTCCTCAATTGTGATCAAAATGATCACATCTTAATCGCATGTGACTATGTATACCATGGAGTCAAAGGATGAACTTGTATTTGTTAACTTTTTCTTTCATCCAATATCGATTGTTGTTTGCAACTAATGTCATATGTGACTTGTCTAACACAATTAAAGGGATTTTAGTTGCGAATCTCACTTGTGATTAAAATTTAATCACACAAACCCATTAAATTTTATTTTTTTCTAATGAATTTGGTAAGAGAACATGGAATACAAAAGACTTACTCTAGGGATGAAACTAGATTTATTATAGAGTTGAAAATGTCTTCATGGAAATCTAATGGACAAATTTGGACTACAGTAAGAAAAACATAGAATATAATGGACTTGCAAGGAATAAAATTGGGCTTATTATAGGTCTTAGTGACTTCATGGAATTATATGAACAAATTGGAGTATTAATTCTAGTTAATGGACATGACAAACTTTTGCAAGATTGTCATAATCACTCCTTTGGACCTTTTGGACCAACAAATAATAAATGGACTCTACTAACTAACAAAACAACACATTTAAGACTTTGTGCACTCTTGTATCATAAAGTGGATTTTGATGTTTTTAAGTTCATGGAATCGTATGAACCTAAAGAGGTCATGTATTGCTATAATGGATTAAATATATATTGTGGCTAAATATGACATTAATAAAAGGAACATCACAACTTTAAGGACAACAAACTACAAAAGTGGGTACATGAGAAGCTAAATGAACTTTGCAAATTATTATAGATTTCAAAGTCTTGAACCTTAGCAAGATTACAACATATTCTGAGTTGACTTTTGAAACAACAACAAAAAGTGCAACAACTTACCTTGTTCATGTAGTGCACAAGGATGCTATCTTGTGAACATGAATAAGTGAACCCAAGCAAGTCTTTTTAGGAATATCTTATTGATTTTGATGAAATTTTTTTAAATACATGGGATGGAATATTTTGCCACATGTCATGGATGAATGATATTCTTGGATGAAAACAATGGATGATAAATCAACTGGATGAACTGATAAATGAACATTTACAACATAATTTTTTTTGCAAAAAACTGAATAAAAAAAATAGGATGGAATAATTTCAACATGTTTTATTTAAGAAAATAAAACACATGAAATGATGGGAAATACTTCAAATTATACTACATGTTTTTTTAATATGAATTTTTGCAGCATCTACACCATCTAGAATTTTAAATTGAATCCAATTCAATGGCATATAAACCTGTTGACCCACCAATAGGTATGTGCCAATCCATACACTACCCATTCACCACCAAGAAGCATGTGCCCATTAGATATTGAGACAATACCCAATTATAAGCCTATTGATCCACCAAGAGGTATGTGCCGATCCATACACTACCCATTCACCATGAAGAGGCATGTGACCATTAGGAATCAAGACAATACCAAGTAACCAAGTAGCCATTGACACTTTACATTGTTTATAACATTTCAAGCTATTTGTTATTTTCATTCATAATCTCAACCTCTTGCATCTAGCACCATTCTTGCTACTTGTACAATCAAATTGCATTTCCCCCCTCTACTACTAATTTCCTTAATCTATACTTGAATTTGCATTTACTCTATGCTTATTGCTTAGCTACATCCTTTTTACCTCTAAAATGTGTTTGTAAACATGAAACCTTTATTTTACAATGGGAAAAAAAAATCAACACCAAATGTCACACCAAACATTTTAGAATCAATGATTGAATACACATTAATCTCAAGCATATTAGATAGAAATTGTGAAATGACAAAAAATTGTTGGAATCTCCAAAAGATGATACCAAACTAAACTAGCATTTGTTTTTTTTCCAATGTTGCAAACTAGGTATATAACTAAATGTGCACACAATAAACTTTTTAATCACATATTAAAATAAGATCCTCCTAAAAACCCAACCTACTTATATAAGCCTTCCTTACCTACCTACCTAATTAACATACATACCTACCTACCTATCTATCTAAATACCTACCTACCCACCTAACCTATTAACTTACCTTCCTAATGTACCAACTTAATCAACATAAGAAAAATATATAATTAATTTAATTCACTTAAAGTAATATCTACCAACTAATATCTAGCCACACCAACTATTTATTATCCTAGCTTACTACCTACCAATTAACTTAGGCTATAAATTAAAGTAACATATGTTGCAACTAGGTTAAGCCTACATTTCATTTATGTTGAAACCTAAGCTAAACTTGAACTCAATATTAATTAAATTATAATCTGGTTAAATTCAACATTAATTAACATCAGTTAAATTAAACATTGGTTAATTTCAAATTTGGCTAAACTTTGATTAAACCCATATTTGGATAAACTTTGACTAAATTCATATTTGGCAAAAACCTTGGCAAAACAAAAATTTCACAAAAGCTTGGCTAAACTTTAATTTGGTTAAAGTTTGGCAAAACTCCAAATTGGTAAAACCTTAGTTAAATTCAAATTTGGTAAAATTTTAACTAAATTCAAATTTGGCAAAACCCAAATTTTGGCTAAATATTGTTAAATTCATATTTTGGCTAAAATTAACTAAACTCAAATTTGGCAAAACCCAAAATTTGGTTAAATATTTGGTTAAACTCATATTTTGGCTAAACATTGGTTAAACTCATATTTTGGCTAAACATTGGTTAAACTCAAATTTGGCAAAATTGAAATGGTTAAATATTGGTTGAATTCATATTTGGTAAAACCTTGGCTAAATTCATATTTTGGTTCAAAATTGACTAAACTCAAATTTGGCAAAACCAAAATTTTGGCTAAATATTGGTTAAATTCATGTTTGGCAAACCTTCATTAAATTCATACGTTGGTTAAACATTGGCTAAATTCAAATTTGGCAAAACTTTGGCAAAACTCAAATTTTGGTTAAATATCGGATAAATTCATATTTGGCAAAATTTTAGCAAAACCCAAAATTTGGCTAAATATTGATAAAATTCATATTTGGCAAAACCTTGGCAAAACCCAAATCTTGGTTAAACATTGGTTAAACTCAATTTTGACAAAACCTCAACAAAACCCAAATTTTGGTTACATTCATATTTGGCAAAAATTTGGCTAAACTCATATTTTGGTTAAACATTAGCTGCTAAATTCAAATGTGGCAAAACCTTAACAAAACCCAAATTTGGATTAAATTCATATTTGGCAAAACTTTGGTTAAACTCATATTTTGGTTAAAGATTGGTTAAATTTAAATTTTACAAAACCTTAGCTAAACCCAAATTTTGGTTAAACTCATATTTGCCTAAATAATGGTTAGATTAAAACTTGACAAATTTGTCGTTAAGTTTTTTTCAAATGTTAGCTAAACATTAGTTAAACTTTGGCTAAATTTTGTTAATTTAAAACTTGGTTGAACTTTGGTGAAATTAAAATTTTGGTCGAAAATTGTTTAAAAATTGGTTAAACTTTGGCCAAATTTCATTTATATTAACAAAATTAAAATTTGGTTAAACCTTGTTTAAGCCTTGGCAAAATTAAAATTTGGTTAAACATTGGTGAAAGTGACAATAATTAATCAATAATTTATTATTATCTAATAATTAAAAAATATTAAGTAATTTATTAATCTTATTTTTAAATTAATTTAGTTGTAATTAATAATATTTATTACCTATTAAGTATAATATATAATTATAATTGGTAGTTTTATTTTATTATGTGTGTAATTTGTTCGCCAAATAATTAATCTAGTTTAACTATGTACGTACTTACTATCCACCTACCTACCTATTCATGCACCTATTTAATTAATTACTTGCTCAATCTACCCAACCCACTTACAATATAATCTACAAATATATTTGAATATATATATCCAAACATCGTATATACATCAAAACTATAGTTACACCACATTGAAGTAACCAAGTTACAACTATTTTTGCAAAACAATTGACATAAATGGCTCTTCTTGGATGAAAAGCTCAAAAAGTTAGTCAACATGGAATAATGAAAAACTTTGTAGCCACAAATTAATGGTATCATAGTCACAATAATAATAATAGATTAAAAAATATGGCGAGTATTAAAATTGACAAAACATAGGTACAAATGACAATTAGTCACATATAATCACAAATTGAATGGTTGCATAATACAAAATTTCTTTTAATGCAAGTAGGTTTGAAATTGACCAGTAAATTTTTTTCTCCAACCTACTTTTACCCTACAAGCTAGATATATTTTTATTAGAATGTGAAAAAGATGGAAAACCACAAGTACATTTTCAAGCCCCATTAATTCAAAATTATAAAAAATGGCTTATTTCATCTACTTAAAAACTATAAAATAGACTATGAGCTTTGCTTGGATTCCCATGAATTTACTTAAATCTACTTTAAACATGTAATCTTTATTTAAAGTTTTAACAAAGTTTTTAAAAAGTTCATATTAATCCTTAAGTTAAATAATATTTTTAAGTTCAAAATATCAAAGCATATTTGATGGCTACTTTTCATTTATGCTACAAGGAACATTTGAAGTCTAATTTACCATGCTTGGACCCCAAAATGTTTTTTTTCAACACACATATGTTTATTTGAATGAAAAACTTGTTGAGATGATTTTTGTAAATTCACATGAGTCAAACTTTTCAATTGTAATTAAAATGGTACAATCAATTCACATTCAATATATAATTTAGTACTTCGTCAAGTTTTGCAATTATTTGAATCATTTGTAGAATAGATTTGCACTTTGTGACAATATTGTGACAATATTTATTTTCTCACAAATATATTTTTTAATCATTTAATATTAATCAAGAAATGCAGTTTCCTTTGACAATTACATTATTTGACAATTGAACTAGACCTTATTTTGAATAGAATTTATGAAAAGCTCTTTTAATATTAGCTTGGTGGAAGTTGAAAGTTGCACAAATTTGAAAAAAAAATTTGTGATAACATTTTTTCGCCAACATAGTGTGCTTTCACCGTTTTAGTTCATCCTATTTGTGTGTGAAGTCTTGTCTTTTTCCTTTGTTTTAAACTTCTAATTTGCATAATCCCAACCAAATATTATCATGAAGGTGAGTGTCAAGACTTACTTTCAATTCTCATGTTAGAATTCAAGGAACTTTCATGGTATGAATCAAATGATATTGTTATATCTAAAAATAGTAGGATGTTCTTTTCATTGGCCTTTAATACATGAAGGACATTGATTATTGAATTTTTAAAATTGAAACTTGAGTTCATGCATAACTAGAAAAGGCTTAACTTAAAGGAAAATCTGAAATAATAAAATAGTGATAAATGTAGATTCTTTTCACAAAAAGTTATGAAAAATTAAGGGGTTCAATTAAAGGTGTTTGTAGCATTTATAAAATAAGCATAGATTTTTTCAATTACCAAATTTTACCACATGTATTGATGAGTAAGGGGTATTCATAATTCAATTCATTTATAAATAAGTAACAAAATAATACCTTTCAAATGTAGGAGGTATTAAATAAATATAAAGAATAACCTTTCAACAATGTAGTCAAGTTTTCTTGGAAGGGACACTAAATGTTGGACTTCTAAATCACATGTATCAAACAAGGTATTTATTGGTGGGCATATTAGGTGAGGGAACTATTATTTTTCCCACATTATTATTAGGCAAAAGCATGGTAAAGTAGACTAGAAAATTACCTTGTAACATAAATGGAAAGTGGCCATCAAGTGGGCCTTGGTATATTGAGTTTTGAAATATTATTTACTTTAATGCTTAATTATATGAAGTTCTTTGACTTTGCTACAATTATATTTTGAAACCACATGTTTAAAGTAGGTTTGTATATATTCATCAAAATTTAAACAAATGTCACAACTTGCAAAGTAGTTTAAAATTCAAGCACAAGTAGAATAAATATTGGATCTATTTTATTTTCAAATCAATGGCATGCTAAATATACTAGTGGATTTTTAAATTTTTCATAGTAGAATCTAAATATATTTAATGTTTTATGTAAAAGTAGGAATGAACACAACAGTAACTTGTTAGTTTCATTCCTACATGTTACCTACTTTTATTGTACTAAAGTTTTTCAAATTTTGCACTCAACTCATCAAAACTCAATGTAAGCATGGAGGCTTCCATAATGAGTTTTTATAAAAAATTGCATTTACTTTCTTATGTTTATGTTCAAAAATATCATATTAAAAATTTGCATTTGGGTGAATGTACTTTTTGGTCTACTTTACCATGCTTAGACCCTATTTACTTTTCTAATATGTGTATATTTAAGCTACCTTAAACTTTATTATAAATTTTTCTTAACACTAAATTTTGACACTTTATTTTATTTTGTAATATTTAATCAACAAGACATTAATTAATGTGAAGACATCTTAATGTGTAAAAAATAGATTCAACAAACAAACTAAAAATTAAAATTTGGAATATAAACTTGAAACAAATGGATGCACTAATACAACATCAACTTTCGAAAGAAAATTTGAGACAAAAGAAATAAAATAAAATTGCAAAAGATGAATCCAAATTTTTTGAAATTAAACTTGATTCACAATTTTGAAAAACCAATTCAAATTCTGATTTCCAAATTCATGGTGGCTTTCATTTGTCTAATGATATTTATATTCTATGGAAATAAAATCAATTGAAACCAAACCATATGCAAAGAACCATCCACAATTTGTTTATTTGGCTTCTTGTTAGTGAAATTTGAAAGTCACAATGTTCCTAAATCCCATCACACTTGCACAAATGAAACTTCAAGTGCACCTTGTCCACACACCCAAAAAAAAAATCTTTTACACACCCCAAACCAAAATATAATAATAATGTTTTGGAGAAAACCCATGTCCTAGAGCAAAACAAAAAGGTAATTTATAAATAGCTCCTACTAGCTAGCTATAAACTCATCCAAAAAGTATGTATCAAGTATGGATCTGTGTAATTGGATTCTTCGCGGACTGCGCTGTATAATACCGTATAATACCGTATAATGTATTATACAACACTCAGAGGTCCACCGTCCACCTCATTCGTAGATGTTACCCTCGATGCCTCATCCATCACCTCCTCGGCCTCGAAGATATCCTCGTCATGCATGCTGTCTACGCCCTCGGATATGTTAACACGATCAAATTCATCAACGCTACCACCAACAGCATCCTCATCCTCGTCGACAGGGTCCATTTCATGTTCAGATTCATATCCGCTATCAGGGCAGAGCTG